>Ga0315281_10001004_pt1 | contig 40868 bp, 35 predicted proteins | sample YL17G07_0_MG_FD_204540 | JGI IMG/M metagenome (GOLD analysis project Ga0315281, IMG submission 204540) | Sediment microbial communities from Yellowstone Lake, YNP, Wyoming, USA - YL17G07_0 | ecosystem: Environmental > Aquatic > Freshwater > Lake > Sediment | place: USA: Wyoming | collected...
TGGCCGCATTCGCGCAGGCGCCGCTGACGATGATCCTCATGGGTTACGAACTCACGGGCAATTACCAGATCATCCTGCCCATCATGACCTCGTGCATCACGGCCACGTTTGTCATCACGCGGTTTTCCGGCGAATCTTTTTACACGGAGAAGCTTAAACGGCGCGGAATAAACCTGTGGCGCGGACGCGACCTTTCGGTGATGGACAGGATACGGGTGGGCGAGGTGATGGTCAGCAATGTGACCACAATACCGGAAAACGCGCCGTTCAAACGGATCATGGAGCTTATCACCACGTCGCGGGACAACTACTTCCCCGTGGTGGATAGCGAAGGCATGCTGTCGGGGATCATCTCCATCCAGAACGTGCGCGAGATACTGCTGGACTCTGCGGAGCTGGCGGATATTGTCGTAGCCAAGGAGATAGCCTCGGAAAACGTCATCACCGTCACGGAAGACAACAACCTCAACGAGGCGATGGAGCGTTTCGCCATAAAAGACATCGAGCAGTTGCCGGTGGTCAAAGCCAGCGACCCCCGGCGGATCGTTGGCATGTTGCGCCGGACAGACGTATTGGCGGCGTACAAGAAGGAGGTGTTGAAGAAGGCGAAGGAAGATATTGAGTGAGGGCTTCGGGTTGTCACCCGAAAAACCTGATGCCATAATCACGCGTAACGGCTATTCTTTCCGGACTGCCCACAAACGGACGTTCGGGTGTGGCCTTGACGTTAGGTGGAGAAAGGCCGCATGCCGCAGAGCGATTGGAGAAGGGCGAGTATCAAAGCGTTTGCCATTGGAGCCGCCGTCGGGGCATTCATGGCGATAGTTATGCCAGACAGATGGTCGAATCTGGCGTACACGCCTTGGTTCGTTGATTGGTTCGTCTCCCCGTCATTCATGGTGTTTGCCTCCATATGCATAGTGTTCGGGATTGACTTCATCAGTAATGGTGGCGCGGATGTACACTTGCTCGCTACGCTATGGACGCTGAGCGTCGCCCTGGTCATGGGGGGCTATGGCATTGGTTTATCAATCGTGGTGAGGCGCTTTCGGGCGCCGCCAGGCGTACGACGTGAGTAACCAAGAGGGGAGTGGGTATATTATGGTGGCAAAGCAGTCTCGATTGGGCCCTGGACGTTTCCAATGGAATACGGGCGGGTGGTTTGGGACCCAACTCGGTAGCGTCGTGTGGCTACTCATAGCCGCGTCAACCGTGTTGCCGGAGCACGTCGAAGCAGGAGTTGTCGCCCTATCCTGCTTTCTTGTCCCCAACACCTTCGGTCTCATACTGTACCTGAATCGACATCGAGTGGCGCCCTATCCGGCTATTCAATGGTTGATTTGTGTGATTGGCGCTATTTCGGTGATTTTCGTTGTTTATCTCAACCGTTCGGGTCTTGTACAGGAGATAGACCCACGTCTTAGCTACGGACAATGGGGGTTCTATCTACTTCCAGCGCTATTTGGAGGCATGGTGGCCTTATTTCACGTCTTGGAGCGCAATGCCGTGAAAAGGCGGAACGAAACGCCTGGTACGCACACATGAGCCTCGCCCTGCTCTACTCTTCACATTACTACTCTCGGTGGAATCACTGTGGCTGTTCGCGTTAAGCGCTGTCTAGGTTGATAATGGACAAGAGAAAAACTGGCGCGCCGGGGTTAACTCGCTACCACCCGGCCAGCCGGTTTGGGTTTACGCCGAGTTTGTGAAGCGCGATCAGCGTTATGTTACGCGCGGTGGCTATGGCGACGCCCTCTTTTTCCCATCGGCGTGGCGATGTTTCCGCATAATCTTCCATCAAAACGACCTTGCCGATCTTCCGAAGAGCCTCGACAAACCTCACATCTTCCATGATGGGGATATCCTCGTATCCCCCCACGTTTTCGAATACTTCGCGTTTGACGAATATCGCCTGGTCGCCATAGGGCATGCACAAAAACCGGCTTCGCAAGTTCGCCCCGGCGGAGACGATTTTAAGCGACAGTCTCGGCGATACGATTTTGAGCCTGTAGGCCCCGCCAACAACGCCGGGCCTGGAAAGCGTTTCTCTTACGTTGTCCAGCGATTCGGGGGTAATGACTGTGTCCGCGTGAAGGAAAAGGAGTATGTCCCCCGATGAGGAACGCGCCCCGGCGTTCATCTGCCGCGCCCGGCCTTTGGATGTGGTGACGGTTTTGATATGCGCCCCGCCTGGAATCCGTGTAGCGCAGTCTCCCTCTGCTAGCGCTAAAACAAGCTCCACACCATCGGTTTCGCTGAATATACGGGCGAGCCTGGCCGGGTTGTCCCCCTCACACAAGGTGGGGATGATTATGGAAACCCGGCTTTTGGCCGAGGCTCCTGCTGTCACTTTCCGATTAGGGCCCCGCGTTTGAGGGGGCTGAACTTTTGATAGATAAAATCCATGGTCGATTTTTTAAGCCTCAACTGGTTTTCCCCCGCCGGAACGAAGATGTCGAAAAGCGAGGGGTCGCTGATACGGAAGTGCGACCCTGTATCGTTGAGCGTGGACAATATCCTGGACATGCCCTCCAGATAATTGTCCACATAGCAAAAAGCCTCGCCGTAGCTGTTCTGGTATAGCGTGTGAAGCGTATCAACCTCGCGTTTCCACCTTTCGGAAAGCAGGTTTACCACCACCACCATCCGTAGCGCCACCGCCTTTCCCAGAAGGTCTTCGCTCTTGATATCAGACAGGGTGATCGAAGGAAAATGGTCGTAGATCATCTCTAGCAGAAGCTGAAGGTCCTTAAGCGATGCTGGCGCACGCGTGTTGGGTATGTAATAAAGGAACGAACCTCTTGAATATATCCTGTTCTGTGTCAGCCACATCATCAATTCAACCGGGTCGGCGCTTTTATTGATAGCCTGATTCTCCACATCCATCCCTTTGGCGACCGAGCTTGTGATGTTGCTTTTATAGACAGTCCATACAGGCTTGAGTCCAGGCTTGATAGTTGCGGCGAATGATATGGCCTCCAGCCGCTCCGCCTCGTCTTTGACGCGCTTGAGATACTCGATCTTTCCTGGTTTTCTGGCATACATCGTAAACAGCTTCCTGCCCAGCACGGTCAGGTCGTTGGATGTTATGAGCGTTTTGACGTTTGGCCGGGTCGCGATCTGGTCGGTCAGGCGCTTGTACACCTCCAGCATGAACCCGTGAAGGGAAGAGGCGAGGCTGGCCAGCCTTTTGAAGTCCCATTGCCAATAAGTGTTCATCTGGTTGAACTCGGAGGAGTCCCAGCTCCACTGTTTCATCAGGCGGCGCATGGCCGTGTCCTTGTAGATGGCCTTTTTGTTTACATCGGGTTCTGCGACGGGACCATCCATGCATTTTATGAAAAAACATTTCTCCAAACCCTGCAGGACGGAATTGTGGCCCTTTGACTTGTAGAACTCGTGGATGAACTCGAACATAGCAAGGTACGGGTCGGCCCTTTCCAGGCTTTCGCCAGAGCCATCCTGCACAAGTTTTTTAAGCTGATCGCAGATGCCGGTGTAACTCTCGCCGGCCATGATGTAAGTTTCCATGAGCGCCATTTTAAGCGCGGACTTGTGGGGGCTGACCATAGCCTTATTGAACTGCCACAGGAGCGCGCCAAACAGCTCCCCGGCCGGTATGGGGCCAGTGGCGCCAAGGTCTACGATCTCCATCTCGGTAATCTCGCCTTCCGCGATAATTATCCGTTTGTGATTTGTGTATTCCTCCTCGGTTATAAAGGGAGGGAAAAGCCACCACATCGGGTCTTTGCCGGCCACAAGTATGGCCGTCCGGTAGAACTCCTCCTTCAACAGGTACGCCTGCGACGAGCCGGATGATTCTTTGTCCGTGGCCCCGAATTCGTTTTTGCGCGCCTTATTAACGTCCGTGATGAAGAAATGTATCTCCATCTTCTGATCCGCCGCCCATTTCTCCATGGCGGCAAGCTTGACGCGCAACCCGTCCATCTCGGTTTTGGTCAGTCTCGATTCGTCCACAACGATCCAGTAGTCGTAGTCGGATTTTTTCGTCTGGGCGATGGAACCGATGGAGCCCATTATCAAGATGGATTCCACGATGAGTTTGCCGGCCCTTCTGGCCCCCTCGGCGGTCCTGAAGTCAAACTTGGGAAAACTTTTGCGTATGGCGTTTTCCTCGGTCTCTGCCGGGGTGTAAAGGTAGATTCCGGTGGAGAACGCAGGATCGGGCACATAGCCGGGCAGGGTAGGGTGATTGACGCTCAACAGGTAGGGTATGACGTTGAACGCAATCCTACCGTGCTCGGCGTTGACCTCGAAGGCCCTTTTAACGCGAAGCGCGTTGTACTTCCGCCACGACTGGTGGTTCTTGATATAAACTGAATCGTTCACAACTTTATTAACATTACATGTGGACGAAAAATGAGATCAGGACGCAGTTAACAAAAGACGCCGCCGTTTCTTGACGCCCTTTCCATCACGGTTTTACAAACCTGGAAGGGTACGCCCTGCCTTCCATCTCGGAAATATATTCTTCCGCCACTGTCGCCGCTATGGCGCCATCGCCCACCGCAGTGGCCACCTGTCTCAAAGGAGTGACCCTGCAATCTCCAACGGCGAATATGCCGGGGACGGATGTGCGCATCCTCTCGTCGGTTACGATAAACCCATGCTCGTCTTTTCTTACATCGGCAAAACCTGTGTTGGGGATGATCCCCACGAACATGAAAACGCCATCCACGGCAAGCTTGCGCTCCTCGCCGGTCTCCAGTTGTTTGACTATCAGGCCGGTGACGCCGGACTGGTCCCCGACAACTTCCAGCGGCGCATGTTTCCAGAGGAACTCGATGTTCTCCCTGCTCATCAGGCGGTCTTGCAGTATCTTTTCCGCCCGGAACCGGTCGCGCCGGTGAACGTGGTAAATCTTGCTGGCTATCTTTGAAAGATAGATGGACTCTTTGACCGCCGTGTCGCCGCCGCCTATCACTGCGATGGCTTTGTTCCGGTAGAAAGGCCCGTCGCATGTGGCGCAGGTGGATATGCCCCTGCCGATGAACTCGTCCTCACCCTTGACGCCGATCTTTTTCGGCTCCGCACCCGTGCTGATTATCAGGGCCCTTGTCTCGATATCGCCTTCGCCTGTGTGGATGACCTTGACGTTTCCGGCGTCTTCAATACTCTTGACCTCGGCGAACTTGAACTCTGCGCCAAGCCCTCGCACATGTTCTTCGAAGCTTTTCATCAGCCCCCCGCCCGATATGGACGGGAAACCCGGATAGTTCTCTATCAAGTCGGACGAGGCTATCTGCCCGCCGACCCCCAGTTTTTCGACAATGAGCGTTTTAAGGCCTGCGCGGATGGCGTAGATGGCGGCGGATACGCCACCGGGCCCGCCTCCGATTATCACGCAATCGTACATGATGTCAAAACTCCTGACATGCGGTCAATATAGCTCCTGGCCGATGCCTTAATTCCACGATATCGCCCAACTCCAAGCATACAGTTTGGCGCCACAAGGCGCAACGGGAATTCATGTCCCTGCGCGATGTCCGTGTACGGTTCCGTGGAAGCCTGTTTCCGCCGCTCACGACAGGGCTATGCGCCGGACGATTTTGCGCCGTTGCGAGACCTGTACATGATCGCAACCAGGGCCAGCGCTCCTGCCACAGAAAACCAGAAGATAGCTCCAAAGTCTATTCCCTCGCCGGAAACAGCCTCCATCGCCTGCGACCCCGCATTTACGAAAATGATATTGGCGGGGATCACTCCTAGCATCGTGCCCCAGAAGTAATCCCGGAAGCTCACCCCGGTCACGCCAGCGGCGAAGTTTGTGCCGTTGAATGGAAACACCGGAACCACGCGGGCGAATATGACGAAATACAGACCGCTTTTGTCCAGACCCTCGTTTAGCTTGATGAACCACGGCTTTCGTCTCAGCCTTTTCATCACAAACTCTTTGGCGTAATACCGTGTGAAAAGGAACGAGGCGGTGGCTCCAAGCGTGACGCTTACAACGGCCAGGACCGCTCCGGTAACGATGCCGAACATCGCCCCCCCAATGGCGCTTAATAGGGAGGTGGGCGCGCCTAACGCGGTAGTGACAATGAATATGACCACAAAAGCGGCAGGCGCCCAATGCCCCAGCGCTTTGATTGAGTCCATAAACGCGGTGACGGGCAGGTAGTTTTCGCAAACCGTCAATAGGGCGATGAAGGCTACGAACGAGGCGAAAAGCGATATGATCTTATTACGGCTGGACATACGTCGAGTAATCTACCAAAAAGATACGCGCCCTCAGATATCCAGAGGGTTGGCGAGTACAGGCTCCAGCGCAAGCTCCATATAGAACCTGTTGCGTTTGGCCGTGGTGAAGGCGATACGGGTGCATTCCAGTTCCGTAGGCTCCTTTGTGACCATGGACAGGGAGACCGCCACGGTGATGGGCACCACCGCCGGGATGTTAGCGCGGGCCGAAAGGTCGTATTTCTCCTGCACCATCGTCCTGCATCTGCCGACGACCTGATTTGTGACTTCGCCGATGTTGTTGCGCACCTCGTCGTTGCTGAAGTGTGTCGGAATCTCCTCCTGTGGCAGGCCAAGCAGAAGCAGGGTGTCCTGCACTATCTCAAGCGCCGCGGCTCCCTCGAAATTAAGAACCATGATCCCCGAATAATCCCCGCTGAACGTGACGAACGCCCCGATGTCGCCCGACATCTGTATGCCGGATATCTGGAGCGCCGTTTTGGAGACGTTAATTTGTTTGCCTGTGGTTCCCTGAATCAAATCTTTAGTAGCTTTGGCGAATATCTTGACGAATTCCAGGGTACTCGTAGTTTGAAGGTTCATAGCGTCCGGTTCCTTCTTGGTTAAGCAATGTCTAAAGACTAACTTTACATTATAAACCGCCTCGCATTCGCTGGCAATATGAAAGCGACAAGAGATTCCCCATTTTTGTTCCTTAGGCAGGGCCAAGCCTATGCGCCTGCGCTTCTTTTACTTTCCCTCCCTTCTTCCCGCTTCCCCGTGGTCGCCCGGATCGGGCAGACACATAGGTCTACCCCTACAAATTTTTAATAGACCTTGAACCGGGTTTGCTATAATCTCTTTCTTCCATCGGGGCCCTGGTGGTGGAATTGGTAGACACGCCATCTTGAGGGGGTGGTGGGGAGACCCGTTTCGGTTCGAGTCCGAACCAGGGCACCAAATTTCTGTCCGGCCAAAAACTATATCGTCAGCGACCGGCCTCCGTCTATTACAATCGTCTGCCCGGTGATGTAATCCGATCCCGCAAGAAACAACACTGCCTTCGCAATATCTCCCGGTTCTCCAAACATGCCAAGCGGTATCCGCGCAAGTATTTTATCCCTTGTCTCCGGCCCGGCTCCGTCAACTGGTTCAAGGATCGCGCCGGGCGAGATTGCGTTGACCAGTATCTTCGGCGCAAGCTCCACGGCCAGTTGGCGCGTCAACGCTTCCAGCCCGGCTTTCGAAACCGTGTACGCCAGATAATCTTTCTTTGCGAAACGCGCATACACATCGCCCATGTTGATGATGTGTCCGGGTTTGCCTGCTTTAAGGTATTGCGCGGACGTAACGCTAAGCAGGGCAGGGGCCACCACATGGATCAAGTGGAACTCTTCGATGGCCGCCTTGTTCAATTCCACCAGCGGGGTTTTGTGGAAAACAGAAGCATTGTTGATTAACAGGTCAAGCCGTCCAAACTCCCGATGAACACGATGGGGCAGATTGAGAAGCTCCTTTTCATTCGCAAGGTCGGCCTGGAAAAGTTTCGCAGACCCGGAACCATGTTTTGCCGTTATATGGGCTGATAACTCTTCCGCTTCCTTTTTTGATTCCCTGTGATGGATCGCGATCAAAAAACCCTCATCGGCCAAAGCAAGGCAAACCGCCCGTCCAACACGCCTTGCGGCGCCGGTTATTAAGGCGACTCTACCATTGTTTTCCAAGGATTTAGCGTCGGTTTCATCCATAGCCCAATGCTAATTGAAAAACCATGATTTTGCAAACCCTATAAAAATCCCTGTTGACGGGACTGGAAAAGTTGCCTATATAGATGTATGTAGTCCAATGTAATAATATTTGATTTAGTTTCAATCGTAAGAATATGACGGCAAGAACAGCAGGCAGGAAAGATTCATCGGGTGACGGGACTCCCTTGATCCGGGATGTCGCTCTGAAGGAGGAACTGGAGTCACGGTTCCTCTCTTACGCCCTTTCAACGATAGTCTCACGCGCCATCCCGGATGTGCGTGACGGGTTGAAGCCTGTTCACCGGCGTGTGTTATACGCCATGAACCAGTTGAGGCTCCGTCCCGATTCGCGTTACAGGAAGTCAGCGGCGGTGGTGGGCGATGTCATCGGCAAATACCACCCACACGGCGATCAGGCGGTTTACGACACGATGGTCCGCCTGGCGCAGGACTTTTCATTGCGCTACCCGCTGGTTGACGGGCAGGGGAATTTTGGCAATATAGACGGCGATTCCGCCGCCGCCATGCGATACACCGAGGCGAAGCTTTCGATAATCGCCATGGAACTGCTGGAAGACCTGCACAAGGACACGGTGGACTTCCTCCCCACATATGACGAGACGAACGAGGAGCCGCGTCTGTTACCGGCCCGGTTCCCGAACCTGCTGGTCAACGGGTCGTCCGGCATAGCCGTCGGCCTTGCGACCAACATCCCACCGCATAACCTCAAGGAGACCGTCAACGCCCTTGTCGCCATGATTGACAACCCGGCGATGGAACTCAACGACATCCTCAAACACATCAAAGGCCCGGATTTCCCGACGGGCGGGCAGTTGATAGCCACCCGCGCCGAGGTGAAAGAGGTTTACGAGACGGGCAGGGGAGCGCTGAAAGTCCGTGGCGAATGGTTTAAGGAGGAGCTCCCCAAAGGGCGATGGCAGATCGTCATAACCTCCATCCCTTACGGTGTGAACAAGAGCAAGCTGATCGAAAAGATCGCCGAACACATAATGGAGAAACGACTCCCCAACATCGGCGACATACGCGACGAGTCTACGGAGGATATCCGCATCGTCCTGGAGCCTAAAGCCCCGACGGTGGAAGCTGATAAGGTTATCAGTTACCTGTTTAAACATTCCGACTTGCAGGTCAGCTTCCCGATAAACCTGACAGCCCTTACGTCGGACTCTACACCGTTAAGGCATTCCCTTAAGCAGATGTTAAAGTCATTTCTTGACTTTAAGTTCGTAACCACACAAAAACGTTTAAGATATGAATTGAAGTTGATAGAGCAAAAACTTCACATCCTCGTCGCCTACTCAAGGGTTTACAGCGATCTGGACGTGGCCATCGCCATCATCCGCAAGTCCAAAATCAGGGACGAAGCCAGGCAAGGGTTGATGGGCAGATTCAAGCTGGACGAGGTTCAGGCCAATGCCATATTGGACTTGCGGCTTTCCGCGCTTGTGGGGCTGGAGATTTCAAAGATAAAGCAGGAGAAAGCGGAAAAAGAGGCGGAGAGAGAGTACATCACGTCAATCCTGGCCACAGATTCTAATATATGGAAACTGGCGAAAAAAGAGCTGGTGGAAATCCGCGAGAAATACGGCGACCAACGGCGGACGAAGTTAGTCACAACCGTTGAAGACGAGCATGAATACGATCCGGAGCAGTTCATCCAGCACGAAGACGCGCATGTAATAATCTCCCGCAACGGCTGGGTGAGAAGGCTTAAAAGTGTCGCCAGCCCGGAATCGTTAAGATTCAAGGACGGGGATTCCCTTCTTGCGTGGATGCCGTTGAACACGCGTGACCTGGTCTGTTTTTTCACATCCGTCGGCAAGGCATACGTCATCCGCTCCCTTGATATGCCACAGACCACGGGATTTGGGGAGCCGGTGCAATCCTTGTTCAAGTTCGGGGATGGCGAACGGCTTATCTCCACCTTTGGAATCATCAAAAGGGAAGGGGAGGGCGCCGAGTCGGCGGAGTCTCCAAAAACCCAGCAACGTGGGCTATTCGACCAGTTGAAAGAGGGCGAGGTTGGCCGGGTTTACGGCGAGATACTGGAAAAGGATACCGAGCTTTTGCTGATTACGGAAGGCGGCTCCGGGTTCAAATTCGCAAGCGAGACAATCTCGACGGAAACAACGAAGAATGGCAGGAAAGTGGCCAATGTGAAAGAGGATGACGCAGTCCTCCTTGTAACGGTGGCGCAGAACAAACCCCTGCTGTTCGTGCTGTCCAGCGATGGGCATGGCCTCTTGATGAAGACGGACGAAGTTCCCACCCTCACCGGCCCTGGAGCTGGCGTGCGGATGATAAAGCTCAAGCCGGGCGCAACAGTCATCGGAGCCAGGTTGGCGAAAAAAGGGGACACCGTAACTATCACATATCTGGCCGGGAAGGACGATACGCTCAAAATCTCCGGTTTGGAAGAGGGAGCCAGAGGAACCGTGGGCCGAAAAGTGGCTTCGTCCAAAAAGAAACCGTTAGGATTGAGCAGGCTTGGTGGCTGATATGAGCGCTCACGACTATACCGCAAAACATATCGAGGTGCTGGAAGGGCTGGAGCCTGTCCGTGTCCGGCCCGGCATGTATATCGGTGGCACGGATTCTGTCGGCCTGCACCATCTGGTGTGGGAAGCTATGGACAACGCAGTTGACGAGGCGATCAACGGGTTCTGCGATCAGATAACGATCACCATCGGCAAAGACGGCTCCTGCGCTGTCGAAGATAATGGGCGCGGCATCCCCGTGGATAACCATCCCAAGTTCAACAGGCCGGCTCTGGAAATCATCATGACCACGCTCCATTCGGGAGCGAAGTTCTCAAACAAAAGCTATTCCGCATCCGGCGGACTGCATGGAGTGGGCATCTCCGTTGTTAATGCTCTTTCTGAACATTTGCGGGTGAATGTATGGAGAGACGGGGCTGAATGGACTCAGGAATTCTCTCGTGGCAGGGCTTTGGATAAGCTTAAAAAGACTGCTGGGGTTAGGAAAAAAGGTTCAAAAGTTACATTCATTCCAGACTCTCAAATATTTAAAAAGACAGAGTTTAACAAGAAGTGGATTGTAGAGCGTGCGGAGTCGAAGGCGTTCCTTAACTCCGGGTTGAGTATCACGATATTTGATGAGCGCGATGAGACGAAAGAGACATTCCATTATGAGAACGGAATACGCGATTATCTTAAGAAACTACTTGAAGGCAAAGAACCTATTGGCGGTGGTTATTTCTACCACAACCAGAAGAATGGCATCCATGTGGAGGTGGCTCTTCAATGGACCGAAAGCACCGAGACGACCATCTATTCCTATGCCAACTCCGTGTTCACATCCGAGGGTGGCGCCCATGAGGCGGGTCTTAGAAATGGTCTAACCAAGACCTTGCGTAGCCATATAGAAAGAACACTGCCCAAGGCCAAAGCTGTCGCCATTACCTCTGACGACGTTCGGGAGGGACTGGTCGCCGTACTTTCCATTTTCCTGGCGAATCCACAGTTTCAGGGTCAGACCAAGGAAAAGCTCAACAACCCCGAAGCCCTGACGATTGTTGACTCGTCGGTCAAAACCGCATTCGAACGATACCTGCTGGAGAACCCCTCGACGGCGGAAACGATAATGAACCGGGTGATCCTTGCGGCGCAAGCCCGGATGGCTTCCCGTTCCGCCAAAGATGCGGTGATGCGTAAAACCCCGATAAGCCACAGGCTGACACTGCCGGGAAAGCTTGCGGACTGCTCATCAACAGACCCTGCGATTTGCGAACTGTTCCTGGTTGAGGGCGATTCGGCGGGTGGTTCTTCCAAACAGGCGCGAGACAGGCGGACACAGGCGATATTGCCGTTGCGAGGCAAGATATTGAACGTGGAAAACGCCACGGCGGAGAAACTTGCGGGAAATAACGAGATCAAGGCGCTGGTGACGACAATCGGCGCGGGAATGGGGGATACGTTCGACTATTCCAAACTGCGATACGACAAGGTCGTGATAATGACCGACGCAGACGTGGACGGCGCCCATATCAGCGCGTTACTGTTGACGTTTTTCTACCGGCACATGCCGCAACTATTTGAAAAAGGCCATATTTACCTGGCCCAACCGCCGCTATACAGGATCGAGTTGGGTAAAAACGTCCATTACGCCCAAGACGACGAAGCAAAGGCGCGATTGCTGGCCGAAGCTCCGAAAAACGTAAAACCGGAGATACACAGGTATAAAGGACTAGGCGAGATGCCGATGAACATCCTTAAAGAGACGACGATGGACAAATCCCGGCGCCGGTTGTTGAAAGTGACGATACACGACGCGGCGGCCACGGAATCTGCGTTTGTGCGGTTGATGGGCAAGGAAGCGTCGGCGAGGTATGATTTTATAAAAGAGAACTCAGCGGTGTTCGTGAGCAAGGGCGGGGAGTTGGATATTTAGAGGGAGGGTCATGCGATGCCGATCGTAAGTATTAATCCCTAATTCCGAAGTTGAAAGGGAGATTCTTCGCTATCTGGCAGAATAACAATTGCTTCCCCGTGGTCGCCTGACCACGGTTCTTTCCGCTCTGCGTGGTGTTTTTCGCCCCGCAGTCCTGAACGGATAGTAGACGGGGTTCCGGGGTCAAGAGGATCACAGACGAGCAAAAGACCGGGGTCAGGCGACCCCGGCGAAGCTTACGATTTGCGAGCGTTGGCAAAGCAATCTCGCCGTAACTTCGGAATCTCGTTTAAACTGTGTAGTCGGAATCCACCTTAATATCTTAGTTAACATAACATATCTTATCGGAAGTTGAGGATGTCTGGAGTTTACAGGTATTATTTGTTTTTCCGTAAGTTATCTGACATACCATCAAGGACTTTCAAAGCTACTAAAAGCCTTCTGAAACCAACATTTGTGGGTATCCCGCCTCGCCGGGGTCGCCTGACCCCGGCCGTTATCTTTCGTTTCAATAATCCGTGGTCAGCGACCACGGGGAAGCAAAGTTGACGGGCGACTCACGAATCGCCACCTACAATTTTTCCTCGCCCGTACCCTCCGTCTGATCCTCATCGGCATCGTCCGCCTGATCCTCTCCGGCCGGTTCTCGTGGCAATGCTATCCTTAAAAGCTCCTGGATCCTTGCGCCGTACTCTATGGAATCGTCGAGCTTGAACACGAAATCCGGGATTATCCGCATCTTCATCCGTTTACTGATAAGCGTCCGGATGAACCCGGCGCCGCTGGATAACGCCTTTAGCGTGCTTTCCTTCTCCTCTTTGGAACCCATCACCGATACAAAAGCGTTCGCGTGACGCAGGTCTTTGGCGACCTCCACCCTTGTTACGGACACAAAACCGAGCCGTGGGTCTTTCATCTCCTGTTGTATGATCTGGGAAAGCTCTTTAACCAACTCTCCGGCAACCCTGTCTGATCTTGAAAACCGTTTCATAAATCACCTCGAAACAAGCTCCGTGGCCACTTCCAGAATGTCCACGTTAGCCGAAATAAAACTCAACACAGCCTGCAACTGGCTGTCGGCGTGAGCCGCGTCGCTGGCCACAACAGCCACACCCAATGATATCCTCTGCCAAAGGTCCTGGTCGTCCACTTCCGCTATGGAAACGTTAAACCGGCTCTTCACCCTATCCTTCACGCTCCGGACAACCTGCCGCTTGTCTTTCAACGACCGGGCGTGCGGCGCGTGAATGGACAACTTCATCATCCCAACTACCATAAGTTGATAGAGCCTACTTAAAATGTCACCCTGAGCCTGTCGAAGGGTGGCAATCAAATCTTGGTGGCAATGCGCCAAACCGGCACAACTTATTTTGTTGTCACGCTTCGACAAGCTCAGCATGACATCCAGATTAACAGCCCTATGTTATACTTGCGTCCCGTGAGGTAAAAATCAATGAAAATCATCATCGCTGGGGCTGGGGCCGTCGGCGGATACTACGGTGGCGTGTTGGCTCGCTCCGGGCACGACGTTTATTTCATAGCGCGTGGGGCGCAGTTGGCGGCCTTGAAGGAACGGGGCCTAGCCGTCAAAAGCATAGACGGCGATTTCGCCCTGCCCTCTCCAAAATGCGGCGAAAAAGCTGATTCTTTCGGCCACGCCGACCTTATACTCGTATGCTTCAAAACCTACGACACGGCAATGACGCTTGACCTTTACAAGGCGGGCGTCGGGCCGCAGACTGCTATTATCTCCCTGCAAAACGGCGTGGACAACGAGGATATTATCGCAGGCCGGTATGGGGCCGACAGGGTTCTTGGAGGGGTTACGTTCATCGGCGTAAGGGTGGAATCGCCGGGTGTTATCCTTCATACCGCCGCAAGCAACATGATCATCGGGGAGCTTGACGGCGGCTTGTCCGACCGGGTCAAAACGCTGGGGGATGTTTTCGTGAAAGCTGGCGTCAAATGCAAAGTTTCCGGCGATATTAAACGCGACAAATGGGCCAAAACCATCTGGAACATCGGGTTCAACGCCATTTGCGCGATACTGGAATGCTCCGCGCAGACAGCGATACGCTTCGAGGAAACACGGAGCGTCGTGCGCGCCGCCATGCTGGAATGGATAGCCGTGGCCAAAGAGGAAGGCGTGGATTTGACCCCGGATATGGCGGACAAACACATCGAAAGGACCTTCACGGCAGGCGAGATCATTCCCTCGATGCTTCAGGACAAACGCATTGGCAGACGGATGGAGATTGACACATTCAACGGCAAGGCGGTGGAGCTAGGAATAAAACACGGCATTCAAACACCCGTGAACAAGACCCTTACAGCGATGATACGGTTCTGGAATGGCGAATGAAAAATCTACTCTAGCATTCCGCCCAAAATACCCGATTCACACCTGCCTCTTCTTCCTCTTCTTCACCTCGTCGGCGAAATCCTCCACGACATAAAGTATGCGGAATTTCGCGCCCAACTCGTTTTTCATCTTATCGAGTTGATCCGCCGGGAGATGCTGTATCCGCAGGTAGACCTCGCGGAATTTGTCGCCATTTTCGGGATAATGCGTCAGCACGCTCACAATCCGCCCTCCAAGTCTTCTTATCTCGTCGGCGACCTCCTTTAACGACCCCGGCCTGTCGTCCAGATGGAAGGCGAACTGCACGCCGCCCACCAGCGTCCCGGTGATTTTCACAAGTGTCTTGAACACGTCGCTCTGCGTTATCACGCCCACGAGTTTCGACCCGGCGTCCACAACGGGCAGGCCTGATATTTTGTTGTCGAGCATTAGCGCGGCGGCGAACTCTATCGTCTCGTCCGGTTTTACAATGACAGGATCCCGCGTCATGATCTCACTGACCTTGACGTTGGAAAGCAGGTAATTGAGCTCGTAGATGTCCAGGCTTGTCGCCTTGGACGGAGCCGCCTCCTTCAAGTCCCTGTCCGTCACAACCCCGGCGAGTTTGCCGTGTTTATCCGTCACGGGAAGGAACCGTATCCCCTTCCCGCGCATCACCGCGCCAGCCTTCATTATCGGGGTGTCCTCGTCCACCGACACAACGTCTTTGGTCATCCAGTCCCTGACTAGCATCGCCCCGCCCTCCCGATTTTTATCATAACCCCAGGTACGTTTCTTTCACCCGTTCGTTCGCCGAAAGCTCCGCGCCGGTTCCGCTCAACATCATCCGCCCGTTCTCAAGGACGTATGCGCGGTGGCAAATGTCCAGGCTCCTCTTCACGTTTTGTTCAACCAGCAGGACTGCCACGCCAGCGTCGTTGATGACTTTGACAATCCTGAATATCTCCATCGCCAGCAGAGGTGACAGGCCCAGCGATGGTTCGTCGAGCATAAGTAGCTTCGGTTTGGCCATCAACCCTCGCCCGATTGCGGCCATCTGTTGTTCGCCACCGCTCAACGTTCCGGCGGCCTGTTTGCGGCGCTCACGCAGTCGCGGGAAAAGGCCGTAAACCCACTCCATCGTCTCTACACGGGCGCGTTTGGCTTCGGGCCTCAACGATCCCATGATGAGGTTTTCTTCCACCGTCATCTCCGTGAACAGCCTGCGTCCCTCCGGCACATGCGCCACGCCGTGATGGATTATCCTGCTGGCCGGAATCTGATCCAGCCGCACGCCATCAAACTCGACCTGCCCGGTTTGTGGCCGCAGAAGGCCGGAAACAGTTTTTATCGTGGTGGACTTCCCTGCCCCGTTGCTTCCAAGCAGGGCCACAATCTCCCCATCCGGCACGGTTAACGACACGTCCCACAACACTTGCATGTCATCATAAAAAACGTCCAGGCCGTCAACTTTAAGCATGGTACGCTTCGCCAAGATACGCCTCCACGACGCCGGGGTGGGAGACAACCTGCGATGGAGTCCCTTCCGTAAGCGTCTGGCCGAAGTTGATGGCGTGCACGCGGTCGCTGATGGACATTATCACTTTCATGATGTGTTCGACGATTATGATGGTCACGCCGCTGGCCTTTATCTTGCGGATAAGCCCTATCGCCTCGTCCTGTTCGGATGGGTTCAACCCTGCGAAGGTTTCATCAAGCAATATCAGCTTCGGCCCGGTGGCCATCGCCCGCGTTATCTCCAGCCGTTTGCGGTCGCCTATGGTGAGGCTTTTGGCGAGCATTTCCTTTCGCTTTGTCAGGCCGCAGAACTCTATTGTCTCAAGGGCGATTTGCCGAGCCTCCCGCAAAGACCCTGCGCGCGCGAACGCGGCGGCGATAACGTTGTCCTCCACTGTCATGCGCTTTAAGGGTTTGACCACCTGAAACGTGCGGACAAGGCCGAGCCTGTTTATTTTGTGCGGTTTTAGCCCGTCAATCCGCTTGTCCATGAAATAGACTCCGCCGGACGTTGGTTTGTGAAAGCCGGAGATGAGGTTGAACAGCGTCGTCTTGCCGGAGCCGTTCGGGCCGATGAGTCCGAAAATCTCGCCTTCGTTAACCTCAAAGCTCACGCCGTTGACCGCCGCCAGCCCGCCGAAATGTTTTACGAGGTTGTCGGCCCTGAAAAAACTCATTTCGTCGTCCCCGCCTTGCGTAGCCGGAGCGCCGTCATAAGCTTTCCCCAATCCCCAACCACTCCGTTCGGCATATAGCGGATAACCAGGACGACAAGTATCCCGAAGCCCAGCGCGTGGCCTTTGGTCAACTGCTCCGACGCGGAAATAAGGAAAGGAACATCCGTAAACTTTGCGGCGGCCTTTATGTAGCCAAACCCCGCCGTCCTGAACATCTCCTGCATTAACACCATGATGAACGCCCCCACCGCCGGGCCGTATGTCGTGCCGACGCCGCCGACTATCCCGACAAGTATCGCCATGATCGAGATATCGTGGAGGGAAAAGACGACGTGCGGGTCTATGAACCCCATGTAGTTCATGTACAGCGCCCCTGCCACGCCGGTGAGCCACGCGGCCACGGCAAGGGAAACCATCTTATAGAAATGGGTGTTCACCCCCAGGCTTTCGGCGGCGTCCTGGTCCTCGCGGATGGAAAGGAAATAATAGCCCAGCCGGGAACGCAGTACGAGCCTGATTATTATTATCGATGACGCCGCCAACGCCAGCGCTATGTAGTAATAGGGAAGCTTGGAGATGTACGTCTGCATTATCATCACGCCCACCATCCCTTGCGTGAACGACTCCCATATCGTGGCCACATGGCGCAGGACCTCGTTTAAAGCAAGCGTGGCCAGGGCGAAATAGGCCCCGCGCAAACGGAAACATATCCACCCGAACGGGAACGCTATGGCGACCGCCATTATCCCGCCGAACAACAGCCCCCACCACGCCGACCAGCCCCAGTGGATCACCAGAAGCCCCGCCGTGTATGCGCCCGTCCCGAAAAACGCCGCATCGCCGAAAGATACCTGCCCAGTGTAACCGGCCAGCAGGTTCCATGCGGAGCCTATCACCACCCACATCAGCGCGAGTATCATAAGATGCAGGTAATAATCGTTATGCACAGCCAGCGGTATAACGGCTAGCGCGGCCAGCGCCGAAATCTGCGCGATTGTCCCCTTTCCCATCGTCGTCACACCTTCGTGAGCCGTTTGAAGCCGCCGGGCAGGAATAAGAGGACCAGAAGGAATATCGTAAGGCCGATGATGTCCTCAAACTCCATCCCCGCGTATGTCGCGCCGAATGCTTCCGCAAGCCCCAGCGTCACCCCGCCGAATATCGCCCCCACCGCCGAGCCAAGCCCTCCAAGTATACAGATGACGAACGCCTTGCGTGTGAACGGCCCGCCGATGTCTGGATACAGGTAGAAGACCGGTATCAGCAAAGTCCCCGCCGCCGCGACAAGGGCAGAGCCGATGCCAAACGTGATGTAGGTTATCCGTTCCGAGTCCACCCCCATCAACACCGCCGCCTCTTTGTCCTGCGCGGTGGCGCGGACGCTCCTGCCCAGGTCGGTCTTTATGAGAAACATGAACAGAGCCGCCGTAAGGAGAATCGCAATGAGAAAGTCTATCGTCAACGGCACGGAGAACGATATGTTCCCAAGGAAGAACGTAGAGCTGGAATAGGCGGTGCGCACGGACTTGTAATCGGACGTAAAAATGAACCGCATTGTCTCCGTGAGAACCATGCCAACGCCCACGGTCATCAGCACCTGGTTCTCCGGCAGGATCGTATCCGCCCGCATAAGCGGGTTCAACAGGCGCTGTTGGATGAAAAGCCCCAGCGCGAATATCGCAGGCACACTCACGATGAGAGAAACGTAAGGGTCAACCCCGGCGTATGCGAACAGCGAGTATGTTATGTACATGCTCACCATCATCATCTGGCCGTGGGCGAGGTTGATTATCCCCATCACGCCCATGATGAGCGTCATGCCGATGCCGATTACGGCGTAAAGGCCCCCCTTCAGCAGTCCTGATACCAGTGTTTGCAGGAAAAGGTCCATCAGCTCCTCAATGTCCTGTAGCAACCCACCGGGTCGCCCTCAAAAACCCCTCACACTCCCCGCTCCCGCTGGGAGAGGGGCGAGGGTAGGGTCACTGTCTCTCCTTAACCCAGTCCACCGGGAAAACAATATCCCGCGTCGCGTACTTTTTGGGCCAGACGATCTCCAACTCGCCTTTGATCCACTGCACGACGTAGGCTTCGCCTTTGTTCTGGTTCGCCTTTTTGCCGTATGCGACGAACTTCACCTGGCCGAACACGGTCATCATATCTGTTTCGGAGAGAGCTTTGGTGATGTCCTCTTTGGAAAGCGACTTTGCGCGCTTGAGCGCGTCGGCTATCACATACATCGCAGAGTAGGCTTCGGCTCCGTGATACTCCGTGTCGCGGTTATATTTCTTGAGGAACCTGTCGTAATACTCTTTCGCACCGGGGTACTTGAGAGTCTGGTACCATAGTGTGGCAGACAGGACTTTTTCCGAAGCCTTTCCGGCGTTCTTCTGGAACTCCGGCATAGTGAACCCCGCCCCGCCGCCGATGAACATCTTCGGGTTAAGCCTCAACTCCATGGACTGATTCATCAACAGCGCCGCGTCGTTGACGTAGGAAACCATGTAAACGATGTCCGGGTTGGCCGCTTTGATCTTGGAAAGGACGGGCTTGAAGTCTATGGAAGCCTTGTCATAGCTCTCTTTGATGAGAATCTTGATTCCCAGTTTGGCGAGCCGTTTCTCCACGTCCGTCGCAGAGCTTGTTCCAAAGGCGCTGTTCTCGTGCAGAAGCGCCGCCGTCTTGGGTTTTATCACATCGCTCAGCAACGACTCGACTCCCCCGGCGTATTCGCTGGCAGGCGGGTTGATGCGGAATATGGCGTATCGCGGCATGATGGTGGCCGCTTCCTGTTCCGCTTTAGCCGTAAGCTCGTCCGATTCTTTTTTCAATGCCTCTTTCTTGACGGCGTCGGTTTCCTCGGTCATGGCCTTCTTCTTTTTGGTGGCCATCTGGCCGCTGACCGTGTACGACCACGGTTCGGTTATGTTGTCCGCCGAACCTGTGTTGATGACCAGCGGAAACGCGTTGTTGACGGCCACGCCAGCCATCGCGGCAGTGACGGAGGAACTGTATCCGCCACCGACGATAGCCACGCCGTCCTGCCGGATAAGCTTTTCGATAGCGCTCCGGCCCACGTCGGGTTTACTGCCGTCATCCTCGAAGATTATGCTGATCGGAGAGCCTTTCACCCCGCCTTTCGCGTTGATCTCCTCAAGCGCCAGCTCAAATGAAAGTTTCTCTATCTCGCCGAAGTTGGCCTCTGTTCCCGTCAAAGGCAGTACGACGCCGACCTTTACCGGCTCGCCAGCGGACGCGCCGGACGGGGCAAACGGGGCGGCGAAGAAAAGCGCAAGACTTAGGATAGCGGCGGTTTTATTCATGGAAATTCTCCTAACCAGCATTGGTTGTTTATCGGAAGCGACGAGAGTGAAGCGCCTAACGAGGCCATAGCTCCCCCGATCAAAAGGGGATGAGCGGTTGGGCTTTATGAACACTGCGCTTTCCACCCCCTTCTCCCCCTTAAAAGACCCAAAACCTGAAGATACTTTAAATTGATTATGTTACCATGCCGCTCTGCGGCTGGATAGGAAGACAGGGCGCGCATATATAGAGAAGGCGGTCCAGCCGCCAAACAGGCCGTTAACCATCGAAAACCTAAAATCACCTTGTTTTAAAGCGATTCATGCAGGTAATATAGTGAGCTTTTGAAGTCATCTTGGAAATTTGGGGCGTATATGAGATTTTCAAAACTAGTAATATACATTTTAAATGTTATCATTGTTTTATATGCATTGGTTGTTGGCTGGAGCTTTGTGTCCGGCCCGTTTATCATAAACATCGTAAACATCCGCGTTGATGACGCTCAAAAACCGTTCCTGATACTGATATGCGCCATATTGCTTCGCCTATCCCCCAAAATCGCCCGAAAACTCTGGAGTAAAACCGGATTATTTACCGCGATTATGACAGCGCTAACCGTAGTATTGTCGCTGTGTGGCGGCGAAATACTGGTGAGGGCGATATATCCCCACGGCTCCGCCACGGTCGCCGGCGGACCGGGCCACCAGGGTTTCCGTTATGATCTTAATAATAAAAATAAAAGATTTCCTACCGTATACGGGCCGAAAAAACCGGGAATCACCCGGATACTTGTTCAGGGTGATTCGCTGACTTTTGGACAGGGCGTCCGGGACTGGCGCGTTACCTATCCTAACAGGTTGTTAGCCATGCTTAACGCTAACGGCGAGAAATACGACATGGAAACAATCGCCGTGCCCAACCGGGAGTTGGACTGGCACGCCGACATCCTTCGGGAAAACCTCGGCCGCGTCAAACCGGACATCATCATCTATCAATTCTACATTAACGACATCGAACTCGAATACTGCCATCATCACGATTGCGGGAAGCCCGGAGCGGGTATGGGGCCCTGGCGTGAATGGCGCTGGCATAATACCCTATTGGATAAATCGTATCTCTATTTCGTTATAGACCACGCGTTGTGGTCGCTGGCGTGGACTTTAAAACAACCTAACCCGTATTTCGAGTGGCTGAACAAAGATTTCGAGGAAGGGACGGAGAAAGGCGAAAGACTACGGGAGGCGTTCCACGACTGGGCGGCGCAGGCGACAACACACGCCAGCCGGGTAATAATGATGCTTTATCCGGCGCTCCCATACAAGGATGAATACCCGCTAAAACCCGTAAGCCAGCGAATGAAAAAATACTCTCTGCCCAACGTGTTCACTATCCCTGTATATACCCAAAAGAGCGATATCGGCGTCAATATTGACGATAAAACATCAACCTTCGGCAAAAGCCGCAGAGCCGCAAATGACGACGGCAAACCCAGCCAAATGATGTCCGGCCCATACATACAGCTTGCAAAGGGGCAATACACCGCCACATTCCGTTTAAGGTTGGAAAACTTTGCGGGCGATGGAGCGGTGGCCGATATCAGCGTAACGAAAGATAAAGGCAAAACGCCCCTCGCAAGTAAAACGCTGTCCAAGGAAGACTTCGGAAATCAGGGGGAATGGCGCGAATTCCCGCTTCAGTTCGTCATCAATGAAAAAATAGCGTCTGAAATAGAATTTGTAATAATGTATCGCGGCGTAGGCGATTTATATGCGGATACGATAAGTTTCCCGGTCAGTTACCCGACGCCGATTGAAATCGTGGATTTAACGGAGGCCCTTCACGGTATGGACACATACAATAGCATTTTCGACTTCCACCCCAACGCAAAGGCGCACGGGGTCATGGCCGATGAATTGTACGAACAACTGATGAAAAAAAGGTTGCCGGAAATGTAACGGCGGGATAGGAGGTATTAAAACGGGAAATAGGACACAGAAACGGAAAAGCCTGTAACACTTCAAAATAACCCTTGTTGCCCCTGCTCCTTAATGTCAGAATTCAAATTTAAATATTAGCTATCCTTTTCCGGGGGGACCAGACCAGATGCCGACAGTGCTTATCGTTGACGACTCTTCATACCAACGCCGCATCCTGCGCGCAAGCCTGGAAGAGGCGGGATACAAAGTGGCCGAAGCCACGAACGGACGCGAAGGCGTGGACATGATCGTAAGCGTTAAACCAGACGCCGCCCTTTTCGACCTGCTTATGCCGGAGATGGACGGGGTCAGCGCCCTCAAGGAAATCAGCGAAAAACGCATTCAGTTGCCCATAATAATAGTCAGCGCGGACATACAGGAGACCACTAAAAAGACCTGCATGAACCTGGGCGCTGTAGGATTCGTCAACAAGCCGGTCAAGGGCGAATCGCTCAACAGCATCCTGAGCATACTTAAAAGCTACCTCGGCTGACCAGGGTATGATCAGATGCCATTGACCCCGCCACAACTTGACGCTCTCACGGAGCTGATCAACATTGGCCTTGGCCGGGCCGCCGCCATCCTTAACGAGATGGCGACTAGCCATGTAAAGCTTGTATCACCTAAAATAGAGGTGCTTTCACTGGAGTCCATCCTTATGGGCAAAGGCCGTCAGTTGGACGCATCTCTGTCTGCGGTCAAAATGTCTTTCATGGGGACTATGGCCGGTTCGGCTTTTCTGGCCTTCCCTCCAGAAAGCGCCCTACGGCTTGTCTCACTGCTTACCGGGGAGGACCGGGATTCGCCAGACCTGGACTCCCTAAAGATGGAGACGCTTAACGAAGTGGGCAATATCGTCCTCAACGGCGTACTCGGCTCCATAGCCAACGCTTTGGAAGGGACGATGAATTACACAATCCCCTCATATCAGGAGGGCACCCTCAAAGCCTTGTTCATCGAAAACGTAAATGAATACGACATGGTAGTGCTGGCCGTGGCCGAATTCTCCGTCGAAGAGCGCAACGTGCATGGCGACACCCTGTTGATCCTGGAGCCCAAATCTTTCAGGACGCTGTTGACCACCATTGCGCCGGAGGGTTAATGGAAAAAAGAACGCCCCCTGCGCCTGGGATTGATGAAACTGGTTTCGAGGCCCTTAACAATATCCCGCTTGGCGCGTTCATCCTGCGCGAGGATTTGACGATAATTTTCTGGAACACCTGCATGGAGCTTTGGACGGGAACGCCGCGCGCCTCCATAATCGGGGGGAAAATAACCCTCATCTATCCTCATCTTGCCAACGCAAAATATCAGGGGCGGCTGGAGGGTGTTTTTATTTCCAAGACACCGGCTGTCTTTTCGTCGCTTTTGCACAAATATTTCATCCCCATTCTTCAAAAAAACGGGGAGTTCCGCGCCCAGCTCACAACCGTAACTCCCATTATCAACAAGGACGCAAGGACGCTTGCGCTGGTGACCATCCAGGATGTTACGGAGCTGAACGACAGGCTCCGCGCTTACCGCGATATGCGCGACAAGGCCATCAAAGAGGTGGAGGAACGCAAGAGGCTTGAGGAACGTTTGCGCTACGACGCCACGCACGACCTCTTGACGAACCTGCTCAATCACCACAACTTCGTGGACGCGCTGGATTCGGCGTCCCATCTCGCCAAAAGGCACTCCTATCCCCTCTCCGTCTGCCTGTGGGATGTGGACTTCTTTAAAAAGGTGAACGACACTTACGGCCACCAGATTGGCGACATCGTGTTGGTCAAATTCAGCGAAATAATAAAGGGCATCATCCGGCATGAGGACTTTGCGGGACGATACGGCGGCGAGGAGTTCGGCGTGATCCTGCAACACACGGAAATCCACGGCGCGGTTCATTGCATGGAGCGCATCCTGGAAGCGCTTCGATCTACGGTTTTCACGTCAATGGACGGGGTGCAATTCCATGTTACCGCAACTTGCGGCGTAGTGGAGGTAAATGCGGCGCTAAACGACCCCACAGAACTCCTGCGCGCGGCTGACATGGCAATGTATCGCGGCAAAGAAAGCGGCAGGAACAGGGTAGTGGCGTATACGCCGGAGCCTTAGGCGAAAGCCCCTTACAACCTGTCAGGGCATCGCGACGGCGAAGGCCAAAAGCTCCTCCACTGCGCGGATGCCGCGAACCTCGCCTTTATCAATAAATATCATGTCTCCGGGAACAACATCCACGTCCGTTCCGTCCACGGTCATCACGGCCTTGCCGCTGACGATGTAAAACACCCCCGCCCCGCTGGGATGAGGCGGTATGAACTGGCCCGGTTTCATGCAGATGAGCGGCGCCTTGTATCTGTCCGTCACCTTCAACGGCCTGGGCATGAAAACGTCGCTATACGCTTTCTTCTCGTGTATGTTCACTTTTTCCACTGTTCTTTCGCTCCATTTTGAAAATCCATATTGGCTTGCAAGATTGCTTCGCTTCGCTCGCAATGACCCGAAAAGAGCTTCTTGAAAACCCGCTTGCGAAGGATAAACCAATTTCCATTCGGGGTATATGAGCTATGTCACATTTTATTTTGACTGGCTGTTTTTCAACCTTCCTTGACGGCCTGGCTCTGGCGCAACTGGCCGCAAGAAGCGAGTATGTCGCCTCCCCTGCTTTCCCGGACGGTGACGGTATGGTTGTTCTTGATCAGCGCGCTACGGAATTTTTCAACGCGTTCCGTTGACGGCCTTTCAAATGGCAGGCCGGGACATGGGTTGTACGGGATCAGGTTTATCTTCGATGGAATCATACGCGTGATCTTGCCTAGCTCGACAGCGTCTGCGTCGGAGTCGTTGAATCCGCCCAGCATGACATACTCGAAGGTTATCCTTCTGCCATGCGGCAGTGGCCATTTTTTAAGCGTGGCCATAAGGCTTTCTATCGGGTGTTTTTTGTTGATGGGCATTATCTGGCTTCTCTTCTCGTTCGTGGTGGCGTTCAGAGAGACGGCCAGTTTAACCTTGGAAAAATCATCCGCAAGCCGCAGTATGCCCGGAACAACCCCAGCGGTGGAAAGTGTGATTTTCCGCGCGCCGATAAGGTTCAAGTCCGGTTCGGTGATTATCCTAAGCGCCTTTACCGTGGCGTCATAGTTCTCCAAAGGTTCGCCCATTCCCATCAGGACAAGGTTCGTCACCCTGCCGCCGGGAACCCGGTTTTTGACCTGTATGAGCTGGTCAACGATTTCCGCCGCCGAAAGGTTGCGCGCAAACCCGTTTTTACCCGTAAGGCAGAACTTGCAGTTGAGCTTGCATCCCACCTGTGTGGATACGCATAGGGTCACCCTGTCCGCCCCAGGCATGTAGACGCTTTCGATGGTGTTTCCGTCAGCCAGGCCGAAAAGGAATTTGATCGTCCCGTCGGCGGAGACGTCCCGTTTGACCTCGGTGATCTGCGTGACCACGGCCTTCTGCGCGATGGTTTCGCGGAACGATTTTGACAAGTCGGTCATCTGCGCGAAATCCGAAACACCCTTTGAAAAAATCCACGCGCGCACTTGCCTTGCCCTGTAAGGCTTCTCGCCAATGGCCGCCATCCAATCCTCGGCTTCTTCAGCCGTAACCTGCTTAAAATCCATGAAAAACCCTAACTCCTTGATAATAATCGGCTATTCCACTCAGCTATGTCACGTTTTGTTAGAGATAGACAGAACATGAAATCATGCTATAATCGCTACGTTTCCATTAACCTTATCATAGAAGCCGATGAATTTATCATCTTGTGGTATGCAAAGGCCGACATTCCTTCTCACCACGCTATTGGCCTTTTTGATAATGTCTTGCGCAACGACCCCGGCACAGAAGGCTTTTAGCGGTAGCCTGCCCAAAGCTGACATTAAAAAAACCATAACCGAATACTGCCAGGGTTGCCATGTCCACAGGAGTTTCGACGCGGAAAAGCATGTGGCGGAGGCCAGGCCAAAATACGATAAAGAGCCGTACAAAACTACGGACGAGTGTCAGACCTGTCATTCTTACAGTATGAATTTTTGGGGCGACGAGTTTCGGGCGACATATTTTCCCGATGGGAAACTTATCGGCGAACAACCTAATGCCAAAAAATAAAACCCGGATAGGGATAATCGGGGCTGGCGACGGGGCAAGCCAGTTGCTGGACATTTTGTCAGACTATCCCGATTCCAAGATCATCGGCCTTGCGTGCAGGAACGCCAAGCGGCCTGCCATCGCCAAGGCTCAGGCAATGGGGATTAAAATATATGACGACTACCGTAAACTGGCGGTGACGCCCGAACTGGATGTGCTTATAGACGCCACAGGGTCCAAAGAGGTTGCCCAGTATTTAAAGCGGTCCAGGAAGGTGAAGGCGGAGATGATCTCCGGCTACAGCGCGTGGTTCCTGTGGAAGATGGTGGAAAAGCACAGGGCGCTGGCGCGAGAGATGGCCCGCAACCTCGGCGAGCAGGAGACGCTCTATAACACGGGCATAATGCTGGCCTCCGCCGCCAACACGGAGCAGACGCTTTCGCTCATCATGCAATCGGCCCTGGGAGTGATGCGCATGGCCGCCGGCACGCTGGCCCTGTATGACGAAGAGCATGGCATGATGCAGACAAAGGTCGTCATGGGATTCGACAAAACCACCGCCGCCCCATTAAATTTCGAGTGGAAGGTGCGCCCCAAGGGGCTTACCAGCCATATCCTTTCAAATGAAATGCCCACCGTCATCGAGGATATGTCCAAAGAGACGTCGTTCGACATCGCCCCGCTCATACGCCTGGGCATACTTTCCCTGATAGCCGTTCCACTAAAGGTGGAGGGGAAAATAATGGGCATACTGTATGTGGACGACTTTGCGCCCAGAAAATTCACTGAAAGGGAGATCAATACCCTTAACCTTCTCGCCGCGCAAGCCGCCGCCGCCATTGACAAGGCCATCCTGCTGGAGAGGGCGGAGACAATGGCCGTGACCGACGAGCTTACAAAACTTTACAACCACAGGTATTTCCTGCGCTCGCTGGAAAAGGAGATCAAAAGGGCCAAACGGTATGGCGACGAGATAAGCCTGCTGATGATAGACGTGGACCACTTCAAGAATTATAACGACACATGGGGCCATCTGAAGGGAAACGGCGTACTCAAAACCGTGGCGGAGATACTGATTCACTCCGCGCGGGAATCCGACATAGTGGCAAGGTACGGCGGCGAGGAGTTCTCCGTCATAATATCCCAGGCGGAAGAGGGACAGGCGGCGGTCGTGGCCGAGAGAATCCGGCAGGAAGTGTTCGACCACCCGTTCCCCGGCGAGGAAAAACAGCCCGGCGGAAAACTTACGATAAGCGTCGGGCTGGCGACATTTCCCTTGGACGGGCAGGAAGCCGCCACTTTGATAGAATGCGCCGACCGGGCCCTATACCGCTCCAAGGCGCTTGGGCGCAACATTGTGACATCCTGCCGCCAGACGATGGGCACCCCCGTTCCTCGCAAAAGAACGGCGAAAAGGCGGTAGCGAACTTTCCTACCCTCTCCCACCTGCCAATGAGAGCTTTGCGTAAGCCCCGCAATTGTCATTGCGAGGGAATCGAAGACGACCGAAGCAATCCTCCCTATTCTTGATTGCATTTGGTCGAGATTGCTTCGCGGAGTTTACCCTGAGCTTGCCGAAGGGCCGCAATGACAAGCGGTTGATATTCATCATCAATAAGCCGATAAAAGTAGTTTTCACCCTTCGACAGGCTCAGGGTGACAGTTTTTTACCTCCGCCCAAACATCCTTCCCATCAACGACCGTCTCTTGGGTTTTGCAGGAGCCCCTCCCTCAGTGACGATGATGGATTCCTTCGCCTCTACTTCCGCATCCATCACTCCCGACACCACTTTTCTCGTTCGCGTGTAGCTGGTTTTATCCATGGAGGCCGGGGGCGCGAAATCGAGTCCCATCGCAAGCAGGCGGTTGGAAAGCTCCTCCTGATCCAGCCAGCCAAGCCCGGCGCATCCGAGCTTAAAGGCCAGATGCTCCTCATCCCCTTTATTCCAACTCGGCGCTCCAACGCGGGTCAGCGCCGCTTTCACCTCGTTCTCAAACGGGTCGCGCCCCTGGGGCAGTTCTCCGGCGTAGGGCGTCATCTCCATCAGGAACTGCATGATGTATGGGATAGCCGCATCGTCCCATCCCGGCTTTTGGGAATCGTCCATATCCCAGTCAAGTTGCCATGTCTTCGCAGTCTTGTCCGCTCCGGCGGAAACGGCGATCCTCGCGTCCCACGCAAAGCGCACGGAGTTTACGGACGCGGAATGGCCGGTGAAAATCCTGACAAGCGATCCGCTTTTCAAATCCCACAACCGCGCCGAGCCGGAAGAGTGACCGGAAAAAACATACTCGCCATCCACGGTAAAGCTCAACGAGTTGACAGGATCGGCGCCGTCGCCCATTGTTTTACGGCATTCGCCGGTGGCCGTGTCCCACAGCCTTATCTCCCCATCAGCGCTCCCGGAGATGGCGCGGGAACCGTCGTGGTTGAAGCATACGCAATGAACCGGGCGCAGATGTCCGCTCATCACGCATATCTGGTCGCCAGTGACAGTCTCCCAAAGCCTTAAATCCTTGTCGTCGCCGCCGGAGATTATCATGCGCGCATCGCGTGTCACAGCGACGCCGTTGACGGAGCCTGCGTGGCCCGAAAACTTTCTGGCCCGCCTGCCCGACGAGACGCCCCACATAATCACCATCCCGTCGCCGCCGCCGGACACGGCGAAAGCCCCGTCACCCGAAAGCGCCACGGAATTCACCGGGCCGGAATGCCCTTCCATCGCCGTCAGGCTCTCGCCCGTCTCCACGTCCCACAACCGGACAGTCCAATCGCCAGAGCCGGAAACACCCAGCGCGCCGTCACCGCTGATATCCACTGCGTTAACCCTGTCCGTGTGGCCTTTCATCGTTTTTATAAGCGAACCTGCGGATGCCGACCAGAGACGCAGGGTCCTGTCCAGCCCACCTGTAAGAATCCTTGCGCCGTCCTGGCTTATTGAGACGGATGTGAGCGAGTCCTCATGACCTTCCATCACGACGCCCTCCCATCCGCCTTTGAGCCCTTTGCGCGGCAAGCGGGTGTAGAGCGATCCCCAAAGCTCCACCGCCTCGGAGCCACGGCTATACCCTTTCTGCGACCGGGCGGCGTTGATTTTTGCGGTTACGTCTTTCAGATCGCCACGGCTCAACGCCTCACGCGCCTCAATGAGCCTGTTCTCGTAATCAACGCCGGCGGACAAAACAGTCTCGCTGGCCTGTATCCGGCAAAGGGCCATTGGCGCCCGATACGGCATTGGGCTAACAAGGCTCCACGTCTTGACAACGCCGTCCCAACCGCAGGATACGGCCACGGAGCCACTGGCGTCGCTCCTTACGCAATTGACCGGCCCGGCATGTCCCTCGAACGTGCGCAGAAGCCGCCCCGTTTTCGAGTCCCATAGCCGCACCGTCCCGTCGTAGCTTGAGGACAGGACGAGCATGCCATCGCCCGTGAAAGTGACGGACGTGACGCTTTCAGTATGCCCCGTCATCACTTTCCTCAGGCGCCCACCCGCGACATCCCACAGCTTAAGCGTGTTGTCCATGTCGGCGGTGACAAGAAATCCGCAATCGGAGTTCATCGCCATCGGGCCGGGATGGGTTTTTATTGTCTCTATCACGGAGCCGCCGTCCGCTTTCCATACCTTGACGGTGTTGTCCAAATGGCCGGAGACTGCGGTCTTCCCATCGCCGGACAGCCACGCGGAACCGTAACAATCGGCAATGCTCCCTATGGCCTGGCCGGTCTGCGGATCCCACACTTTGGCCACGCCGTCCCAGCCTGCGGTAAGAATCCTGTTACCTGCCCCGGAAAGCCACGCCGATGTTATCCACCCTTCATGGGCGGCAGGATGTGACTTGACCTGTGTTCCCTGCGCCGTGTCCCACACGATGGCTGTCTTGTATCCGCACGTCACGGCAATTGACCCATCGGCGGAAAGGGAAACGCGGGTCACCGGCGCTGTGTGCCCGGCGGGAAACTCTCTGACCATTGTTCCGCTATCCACATCCCACAGTTTCACGGCCCGGTCATCGCCGCCGGTGAGCAAGAGTTTGCCGTCGGCGGAGAGCGCAGTGGCGGTTGCCGGTTTAGTGTGGGCTGTGGCTGACCTTATAAGCCTTCTGGATTTATCCAGCCTCTGCTGAGCCGCCGTAGCCACTGGGACGATGGAGCTTTTGGCGTCTTCATCACCGACTTTGGAGAGAATGGAGGCGGCAGAGCCGAAATCGTCCCTCTCCATATTGATGAGCGCCAGGAAATAGGGAAGGTTCCAGTCCTCCACATGCGACTTCATCGCCTCCTCGACCCGGCGCATTGCCGTAATGTCGGCGATCCTGCCTGCGCGCCACTGGGACAGGCCCAGGTTGAACGTTGATTCTGGATGATGCGGCTGGGCTTTGATAGCCTCTTCCCAAAGCTTTTCGGCCTCCCTGCCTTTGCCAAGGTCGAGAAGGGAGACGGCCCGGTTGTTGAGGCTGTCGGCTACGGCCTTGCCGGGCTTTATTTCCATGCGCGGGTATGGGATGCCGGTTTCTTTCCTGTACATTTCCTTTAGCACGTTGGCCACATCCATCATTGTGGCGGGCCGCGCGTCGGGGTTTCTGTTAAGGCACCACTTGAGAAGCTCCACCATGGAACCCGTTATGGCGACCCGGCTTTTGCCTTGCGCCCCTTGCGACATAAATTCGTCCAGCGCAGAATCCGCCACGGCCCCGGACATCCAGGTCACTTCGCCCGTGAATATCTCCAGTATGGAGACGGCCCACGACCAGATGTCCGTCTTGAGGGACAGATGCGCCCTATCCGCCTGCTCTGGCGAGCAGTAGGCGGGGGTCATTCCCCCGGCTGTGACAAGAGCCTCCGTGACGCTGGATGGCGCCGCCCCCGGCTCCGCCATTGCTCCGCTTCTGGCGCGGGCAAGGCCAAAGTCCGTGACTTTCGCCACGCCGCTTGTGGTCATCATGACGTTGGCCGGTTTTATGTCCTGATGCGTCAGGCCCCGCTCGTGGGAGTAATGAAGCCCCCATGCGAATTGGATAGCCACGTCCAGAACCTCGCCCATGTTGGTTAGCCTGTCGCTTTTTATCCAGTCCTGCAGGCTACCGCCGTCTATGAACTCCGCGAAAACACGGGGCAGTCCGCCGAGCCTTCTGACGTAGTAGCAGCTGACGATGTTGGGATGAAGCCCAAGATTGACCCAGGTCTCCGCTTCTCTCTCGAAATTCTCCGCCGCTCCGGGTTTCCTTATCTCCTGTGGCCGTGGGCTTTTGACGGCAAGGTCCACGTCCCATCCAAGATGGCGCACTTTGTACACTTTGCCCATTCCGCCTTCGCCGAGCAATCCACGGACTGCGTACATTCCAAGGATCACATCGCCGTCCGTCCAGTCCAACGAAACGGCGGCCTCTTCCTCCGACTCGGCGGGACGCGTATCCACTTCCGCATACATGGTCTCGGCGGGGCCGGAAGGCTCATCCATGACGGTCTGCCGGGGCGCGCCGGACTCCGGCTCTGCATACGGGACAGTTGTGGCGGGAGAGGCCGGAGCGTTTTCGTTAAACGCGATGGTGTCGGAAGGCGCAGAGGCCTCCTTCACGTCGAACGTCACCGTGGGACGAGGTGGCGGTGGCGGTTCGGACGGCTCTTCTTCCCTGCTAAACGCGACGGTGGCGGACGGTTGATGCGGTTGTGATGTTTCTATCACGATGTTTTTAGCGGATGTTTCACTGGCATCCCCTTTAACCCTCGTATGCGGGTTGACGGTGAAACGAGCGCCGCACTTTTTGCATTGGGCGGTTTTGCCCGCCTGTTCTGCCAGTACGTTTATATATTTCGCCCCACACTCTGAGCATTCCGCGATAAGAGTCATCGGCCCATCTCCCTTTCAGGCTCTTTTCGTGGGAAGTATGATGGTGGTCTTGTAGTCGTCCATAACTGCGCCGCCGCTATCCGCTCCCATCCAGTCCAGTATGACAACCGTTATATTGTCTTTTCCTCCAGAGTCGTTAGCCAGGTTGACCAGCTTATTGCAGGCCAACTCCGTGTCCGGCTCGCCCAAAAGGGCGGTTGTGATCCGCGCCTCATCCACCATGCCCGTAAGCCCGTCGGAACATAGCAGTATCCTGTCGCCGGGAGCCAGCGGAAACGCTCGCGCCTCCGCCTCCGCTTCCCCGCCCATACCGACATACCGGGTGATCTGGTTCCTGGCGGGATGTTTTTCCATCTCGTCCGATGTTATTTCGCCAGAGTCATACAAAAACTGTACGACCGAGTGATCCCGCGTGAGCATCCTCAAAACGCCGTTGCGGAGGATATACGCCCTGCTGTCGCCCAAATGGGCCACGAGAGCCACGCCGTCCCTGACAAGAGCCATAACCAATGTGGAGCCCATGCCGGAGAAACCGGGCTTCCCATCGCTTTCCGCCCGCATCCGCTCGCTTAACCGCGATATGGCGCCGCACACTTTCTCGGCGGCCTCAACGCTTGTTATGTCCATGACGCCGTCGAGACTGGCGAAAATGAGAGGCGGCAGGGCCTCCACCACGATGCGCGAGGCCACGTTGCCGGATAGATGGCCGCCCATCCCGTCGGCCACGATGAAAAGCCCGCCCACAGGGTCGGCGTTCCAGGAGTCTTCGTTCCTTTTTCGCGCTCGTCCCACGTCGGACAATCCGGAATAGCGCAGGTTATCGCTCACAAAACCTCCTCTATGGCCCGTTTTAACGAAATTGCGGTTTTGAACCGTATCTCCGGCTGATCTATCAGGGCCGAGTCAATGACTTTGGCCAAAGCTTCCGGGATGGACGCATCCCTGTTCCGTATGGGGACGGCGCTTGCCTGGATAACAGTCTGCCACGGATCCTTGCCCTTGGCGAAATCGCGCGGGACTTTGCCCGTCAGCATGTTGTAAAACGTCGCGGCCATCGCCCAGACATCAACATCGGGTTTTGCATACTTGAAGTTTATCACCTGCTGGCGCGGCATGAAAAGGGGCGTGCCGGCGGAGGCGCCTGTCATGGTCTGCCCGCTAAGGCCCGCTACGTCGAACGCCTTGCCAAGCCCCACATCCGCAATCTTGGGCGTAAGCCCCCCTCCCTCGCTAGATAAAAAGATGTTGCCCGGTTTTATATCCCTGTGCACAAGTCCCTTGACGCTGACAATCCTGCCGTCGCCCAGTTTTACGCCGGGGACATCCACCGTATGAATGCTCTCCAACCCATCAAGGGCCTGCAAGATTATCTTCGCGGCGATATCCAGGGCCAGTTTCCCGCCGTTTTGTTTCATCAGCCCGTCCACGGCCCCGCCGTCGCAATATTCCATGGTGAAAAAAAACGCGCCGTCGCCGTAACCGGAATCCAGCATCCTCACGACATTTGGGTGCTTCAGTATCCTGGCGTTGTCCGCCTCACGCAGGAACATCTTGCGGGATTCCTCGTCCGCCGCAACCTGAGGTAGCATGACCTTCATGGCCACAAGGCCGCCGGTCTCATCGCTACGCGCAAGGTACACCGCTCCCATCCCCCCCTTGCCCAGTTCACGGATGATGGAATAGCCCTTTATTACGCTTAGGGACTCCTCGCCGGCGTTGGCCTTGGCGATTATGGATTTGACGATCCTCATCGGATCGCTCCTGCATGCGTGGCATATCATGTCCCCCACCCTGCCCGGTTCACTCTCATCTTCGACGGAGTTCCCGCATTCGGCGCATTCCTTCACCGGCGGTTTGTATACGGATGTCTTGCCAAGCGTGGCCCCGCCGCCGCACTTGTGACAAAGGTAAACATCGCCGCCCATACTGCAATCCTGCCTCTCCTCCGGCGGTATCTCGGCGGAGCATTCGGCGCAAAACGCCGGAGCGTAAACGACAACCTTGAACACCGTGTCACCCAGCTTTATCTCGTCTGCGTCCTTGAGGTCGTACTCCGGGAACTCCGTCACATCGGCCTGGTCGTGCGTCGCTCCCGCCTTGCGCTGGCCGATCTTGACGTTATTTACAAACGTGCCGTTGAGGCTTCCAAAGTCGCGGATGCGGATGTCGGGCGGGTTTATGTCCAAAAGGCAGTGATTGCGCGAGATGAAGCGGTGGGCGTCATCGTCGGGGAGTTTGGGGTTGCAGTCCAGCCCACGTCCCACCACGGCGACTTCCCTGCCGCTGTATTTAAACTCCTGGCCAGTGAGCCGCCCTCGCGTAACTTTCAGCGTGACTGTGGCTGGCATGTATATTACGCCCCTCCCAAACGAGAGCTTTGTATAAGCCCCGCAATTGTCATTGCGAGCGAGTCGAAGACGACCGAAGCAATCTCCATTTCCTTAATAGTATACGGTCGAGATTGCTTCGCTTCGCTCGCAACGACACTACAAAGAGTTTCTTTCCACCTTCCGCTACGCTATCAAACGCTCGGCTATCTGCACGGCATTGAGGGCCGCCCCCTTGCGTATGTTGTCCGATACGATCCACATGTTCAGCCCGTGGGGGACGGTGTCGTCCGCCCGTATCCTGCCAACATACACCGGGTCTTTGCCTGCCGCGTGTATCGCCAGCGGGTAAAGAGAACGGGCAGGGTCGTCCCTCACCTCCACGCCGGGAGCCTTGGACAATATCTCCCGTGCCTTGTCGGGAGAGATTGGCCGCTCAAACTCTATGTTCACCGACTCCGAATGGCTGTAAAACACCGGCACTCGCACGGTGGTGGCGGTCACTTTTATGGAGTCGTCCTCCATTATCTTCCTGGTCTCGTTGACCATCTTCATCTCTTCTTTCGTGTACCCGTTGTCCAGGAACACGTCTATCTGAGGCAGGCAGTTGAAGGCTATCTGGTGCGGATAGACGTTAATCTCCACATCCCGCATATTGAAAATGTCCGTCGTCTGCATATCCAGTTCCTCTATCGCCTTCTTTCCCGTGCCGGAGACGGACTGGTAGGTGCTGACGACGACCCTCTTTATCCGCGCAAAATCGTGCAGGGGTTTTAACGCCACCACCATCTGTATCGTGGAGCAGTTTGGGTTGGCGATTATGCCTTTATGACGCGCTATCGCCTGGGGGTTGACCTCCGGCACGACCAGCGGCGTCTGCGGGTCCATACGGAACGCGCTGGAGTTGTCCACCACTATTGCGCCAGCTTTGACAGCGTGAGGGGCGAACTCCAGGCTACGCGACGCTCCGGCGGAGAAGAGCGCGATGTCTATGTTCGTAAAGGAGCTTTCCTTAAGCTCCTCCACATCGTATTCCTTGCCCTGGAATTTCACGAACTTGCCAGTCGAGCGCGACGACGCCAACGGCAAAAAGTCCGCCACAGGGAACTTGCGTTGTTCCAGCGTTTTTATCATCTCCTCGCCAACGACTCCGGTCGCCCCGACCACCGCGACGTTGTACAGCCCCTTTTTTCTCATGTCAGCCTTTCTTATTCTTCTTATACTCGTATCTGGAGAAGCTCGTGAATTCGTCTCCGTTTCTCTCGATAATCTTAACAGTCTCTCCCCTGCCCCGTCCAAGTCCGTAAATCAGCGCCTCTGTGTCGGAAAAGGGGGGATCGGAACGCTTGCCGAAACTCCGCCGGGAAACCATGACACAGAGTTTACAACAAGACGTCAGTTTTCGTAAGGTAGTGTTAAAAGAGCTAAAATCACGTTCCTCGCTGTCCGAGTTGTTCTTCACCTCGGACTCTTGGCATTGAGCGCCGTCGGCATCTTGTCGGCATGCCCGGGGCGGCGGGGTGAATAACACCCACACCGGGCACGGTGGGCCACGCCTCTCTTCACCCTTGCCCCGCCCTCTCCCGCCAGCGGGCGAGGGTAAGAAGTGGTTCAGTCCGGTCACACCGTTTACATCTCACGCGATGGCTTTGAGGATTACATCTCCCATCTCCTTCGTGCTGACCTTCTTCATGCCGTCGGAATATATGTCCGCTGTCCGGTATCCGCCGTCCAACACCTTTGTCACCGCATTCTCTATTTCCCTGGCCGCTGAGGAGTTGTCGAACGTGTAGTCGAGCATCATGGCGACAGAAAGTATGGTGGCGATGGGATTGGCTTTCCCCTGCCCCGCTATGTCCGGGGCGGAGCCGTGTATAGGCTCGTACATCCCCTTTTTGCCCGATAACGACGCCGACGGCAACATGCCGATGCTTCCGGTAAGCATGGAGGCTTCGTCGGAAAGTATGTCGCCGAACATGTTGTTGGTCACTATCACGTCGAACTGCCCTGGCCACCTGATAAGTTGCATGGCGCAGTTGTCTACATACATGTGGCTTAAAGCTACATCGGGATAAGACTTGCCCACTTCGATGACGACTCTGCGCCACAGGCCAGAGCTTTCCAGCACGTTGGCCTTGTCCACGGAACACAGCTTCTTGCCGCGTTTGCGCGCCACTTCGAAAGCAACCTTGGCTATGCGCTCAATCTCCGGCGTCGTGTAAACCTCGGTGTTGATCCCACGCTCCGACCCGTCTGGAAGTTTTTCAACACCCCTCGGTTGGCCAAAATACATGCCGCCCACCAGTTCACGTACCACCATGATGTCCACGCCGTCCACCACTTCACGCTTTAACGTTGAAGCGTCAGCCAGCGCGGGATGAACCTTGGCGGGGCGGAGGTTGGCGTAAAGGTCCATCTCGCCGCGTAATCCCAAAAGGGCCCGTTCGGGACGGAGGGAAAAATCCAGCGAATCCCACTTTGGCCCACCCACTGCGCCAAGCATAACCGCGTCCGCAGACTTGGCCAGTTTCAGGGAGCTTTCGGGAAGAGGGGCGCCATGTTTGTCATACGCGCAACCACCCACCAACCCTTTTTCAATCTCCACCCCAAGGGCATACTTTTCATTCACTCTCTGAAGAACCCTTAAAGCCTCGTCCATCACCTCCGGCCCAATACCATCGCCAGCGAACACGGCAATCTTTTTGCTCATCTGCATGAAACCCTTCAATGAAAAATAACAATTTTATCAGTGTGTTCGCTCAAACGCTATTTTTTTTAAGAGCTAAGGCTGAATTGATAATTACCGAAAATTGCATTATAAAACAATAAATTACAGGCTATGTTTAAAGTGGCGCATTAAATATTCCCCCAATTATGTTCGATTTCAATAAGTTTTCAATAATTAATGTAAATCAGATGGAAGTTAGATGAATTGGGTTTACAAGTAAGTTTAATTGTCTTGACATTTTACCCAATATCTCTGACCATAATAGATCATAGGTGATGATTATTGGTTACACAGCTTTTTCGATGGGAATAATGCCTCAAAACAATACCGCAAACGCCACAAAAGTTGAGACGGTGAGAACGATACTAACCCCGAACAACGTTAAGGAATTTCGGGACAACCTGATGATGTCCAAGGCGGAGCTTGCGCGGAAGGCCGGCATTTCAGTGCAGACGCTCAACCGTATCGAGAGGGGCGAACCCTGCAGGGTTGATACGCAACGGAAGATATTGGAGGCTCTTAACCTTAAGGTGGAAGATAAGGACAGGGTCTTCGTGTCAAGCTCCAGGACCTGATAATTATTAAAACACATCTGGAAAGGCCGTGATTCCGTGACACATCCTTTCATCGGCAGTTCAATAATCGCGGTGGCCCTGGCCGCATCTACGATTTCGGGTTGCGCCACGACATCAGGCCCGTCTTCCGTATCTTCAGCCGTCGCGCCTCTTGTCTCCGAAGGGCAAAGGACGAGGGTCTACAAGGCCCGCTCCTTGATATTCTCCGCAACGCCCTCGCCGGTCATGAACGAGAAACGGTTCAGGGCCGAAGTGGAAGTGAACATCCGGGGAGATATAAGAAGCTACAAGTTCAAAAATGATTTCGGCGGCGACCCGAAGGCCAACACTGTGGCGCAAATCGCGCTCTCTGGTTCCTCCGCCGGATTTGGCGTATACGATCATGCAGGGGGGAAGCTTGCGGAATACACAAACGGCAGGGCATCCGGCCCGGTGGCTACTTTCGAAATCAAGACACAAGGAGGGACGGCCAATATCAGGTGGCTGTTCGGTTCGGACTCTGCGGTCAGCATCATCGAATCGGTCAACCCGGACGGACGGCTGGGGTATTCCGAGGTGACGACGTACACGCTACAGTAGGAAGGGGGCGTAGCGAGCGTCCCTGTCCCTGTGCCAGGGAACAAAAAAAGGCGGGTTTTAAACCCGCCTCTACAACCCTGGAACGCTCTCGCTATGACTTACCCCACTACCTTCTTTCGCGCCAGATACCTTGACACCCGCTCCGCCTGTTCGGATATATTACATCCATGACAACACCGCGCAAATCAGACCGGTTCGATATCAGCTCATGGGAGATAGGCGGAGCCATCGAATACCCGGAAAAGAAAGATGGCTCCTTGATGACCTACCGGAGCGTCCCTGTCGCTCTCAAAGACCTCTCATCCGACAGTGTTGGAATACGGCTGGAGATAAGCCCGGATGTCCCAAGCGAAGAGGTCAACATGCTAAAAGATATCACCCAAATCGCCGCGCGTAGCAATATACCGATCCGGTTCCGGCTCACGGGGAAAACGTGGGCCATGCCAATCATAATCCGCAAGTTCTCCGAACGGACCAGGATTTGTGGCGCAGAAGTGACCGAGGGAGACTACGCGGAATTGCAAAAAGCCACCGCCGAAACCATTATTGAGGTTCTGGCGATAGACCTTTCGTCCGCCCCACAGATGGACATAATCCACTACGGGCAAGTGGCGGACAGCAAATTCCTCCACCCGGACATCCAAACGCTCTTCACAAGCGGTCAGGTGGGGGCCGCCCTTGAAAAGGCGATACGAGAACGCCACTACCTGGTGTTCCCGCCCGAGGTGAAGCTTACGGACGTGCTGGTGAGCTTTATCCGCAAGGTGCGCCGTTTTGACCCACGATCGTTCGAAGAGGTCAATTCCGATATAGAGCTATCCGTCGCATCGTACCTTGAGTACCTGTGGCAACGGGATCCGGAACGGCCACTGGAAAATATCCTGCCCGAAGCGGCGTTAAAAGCGTTCGAAGAGGAGATAATCCACGGGGATGAGTATAAGTCTTTTGAGGCGACGCTTCTGCGGCTTTACGACCGCTTGCAGAACCCACCTGCGAAACCTTTGAAGCGGGAAAAGGAAATCGCTTACGCTTTCGATAAATTCACAGCCGCCCGGTTCTTTATGCCAGGGCTGGGAGAAGGCGTCACAGCCACGATGATAAAGGAACAGGCCAGGCAGGACAAACACAAGATAGTGGCGTTTTATGACGAAAACAGGAAGAACGAGGCCATGGTGAAAGCCTGGATACAGAGCGAGATCAACGCCTATGACAACTCCTCCTCCACCCACGGCTGGATCGAGCGCCGGTTCAAGGAAGCCATGGAAAAACTTGTGGAAGAAATGCGCCCCCCTGTCATCACGGAGAAAATAGCCGCCGCCATCTGCGACGGCCATCTTCCAGAAGAGTATGCCCACATAACGGACGAGTTTTACGGGTTTATCTGGGAAAAGACAAAGGAAAAGGTGATAGACCACTTTAAGGAATTCATAAAATTCAACAATCCGGCGCCGGAAGACAACGTAGTCAACCCGCGCAAGGCGGCCCGCATACTGCGGATGGATCCGGAAGAGAAGTTTAAAAACCATGTGTGGCCCAGCCTTCTGCAATCGTTAGAAAATGACGCTGTCAAAAACTATGCGAGAGTGGCGAGGGACGTTATGAGACACTTTCGCAAAAACCATCCCGACGCTCTTCTAAAGCAGGTTCACTCGATGAAAGCGGTGGTGTTGACGCAGGCTGGCTTTGATAAAGCGCTCAAGGAAGGCGTCCCCCTAAGGCCCGCGGTCTCTGGAGAGACGTTGAAACGGCATTTCGACGAAGTCAAAGCCGGCGAGATGTATTACCCGCCCGACGGGAGGGGCAATCGCAGAGAGCGGAAAACCATGCTAAGAAGGTATATTGATATCTTACCCCACGACGCGCACGAGAACATACTGAACACGGTGATAGACAACCCGGAGTGGAACCGCGTGTTCGTGTTTTCATCCGGCGTGAAGGATGTGGAGAAAGACTTTGGGAAATCATCCGTCAGGTTCATGAACGCCATTTACAAAAACATGCTTGATGACGAAGGCGTGGAGGATAGCCCGGTGGAGTGAGGGGTAAAGCCGCACCAAAGCTGTCGAAACGCGACATCAGCCTCCATGCTTCCCCGTGGTCGCCTGACCACGGTTCCTTTTTATTGTATGGGCGATTCGTGAATCGCCCAAGGGCGACCCATCGGTCGCCCCTTCAGTTCGTGGCGAAGACCCCGCTCCTTCAGTATGCATTACCATTTTACCGCCTATGAGCAATATACAAGGATGACAATGGTGTGTGGTTTGGGCGAAAAACACCACGCAAGGCGAAAAGAACCGTGGTCAGGCGACTACGGGGAAGCAATTGTTATTCTGACCGATAGCGAAGAATCTCCCTTTCAACTTCGGAATTAGGGATTAAGGGTTAGTAACAATTTGGTAGCTACGCTTATGTTAGCAACAAATAGACTTGTCCGCTTCTGTAGCAAATGAATTGTCCGCTTTTGCCCGCCGGTGATTTCCCATGTTAAATCCCGGCGGGGCCGTGCGGCGGACTTACGCGGCGGCCTTCTTATCT
>Ga0315281_10001005_pt1 | contig 40867 bp, 31 predicted proteins | sample YL17G07_0_MG_FD_204540 | JGI IMG/M metagenome (GOLD analysis project Ga0315281, IMG submission 204540) | Sediment microbial communities from Yellowstone Lake, YNP, Wyoming, USA - YL17G07_0 | ecosystem: Environmental > Aquatic > Freshwater > Lake > Sediment | place: USA: Wyoming | collected...
TGCCGGTTCTGCAGCGTCAGGTACTCCATCGCGAAGTGAATGCCCGAGAGCTCGCGGCCGGGCACGGTGAGGTCGCGGGGCATCGTCGACCCGCCGGCGAGCACGATCGCCTCGAACCCGTCGCGCAGCTCGGCGAGCGTCACGTCGACGCCGACGTTCGCCCTCGTCCTGAACATGACGCCTTCTTCCTGCATCAGCGTCAGCCGGCGATCGAGGTATTTCTTTTCGAGCTTGAACTCCGGAATGCCGTACCGCAGCAGCCCGCCGACCCGATCGGCGCGCTCGAACACGGTGACCCAGTGGCCGGCGCGATTCAGCTGATCGGCGGCGGCCAGACCCGCGGGCCCCGATCCGACGACGGCGACGCGCTTGCCGGTCCTGACCGCGGGCGGCCGCGCGACGACGCGGCCCTCGTCGAACGCGCGCTCGACGATCGTCGCCTCGACCGCTTTGATCGTGACCGGCGAGTTGTTGATCCCGAGCACGCACGATCCTTCGCACGGCGCGGGACACAGGCGTCCGGTCCACTCGGGGAAGTTATTCGTCGCGTGCAGCCGATCGATGGCCGCGTCCCAGCGGTCGCGATAGACGAAGTCGTTCCAGTCGGGAATCAGATTGCCGAGCGGGCAGCCCTGATGGCAGAACGGCACGCCGCAGTCCATGCACCGCGCAGCCTGGTCGCGCAGCTCGGCATCTGGATACGGCAGGTACACCTCGTGCCAGTCGTGCACGCGGTCGGCGACCGGCCGGGACGGCTGTTTGTGACGCTGGATCTCGATGAACCCCCTCGCATTACCCATGAACGACCTCGAGATCCGAGAGCACGATCGGCCTGACGTCAACGGCGCCGAACTGCGATTTGCCTTCGAGCACGCGCCTGAAGTCGCGCGGCATGACCTTCACGAACATCTTCGACGCGACTGACCAGTCCGTCAGGAGTCGCACGGCCAGCGTGCTGCCCGTGTATTGCACATGGCGTTTGAGGAGTTCAAGCAGGAGCTGCATGTCCTCCTCGCGATCGAGCGGCTCGAGGTCGACGAACTCCGGGTTGCACCGCGGCGCAAACGAGGCGTTCGCGTCGTAGACGTACGCGATGCCGCCGCTCATGCCTGCCGCGAAGTTGCGTCCGGTTCGCCCGAGGACGACCACCCGGCCGCCGGTCATGTACTCGCAGCCATGGTCGCCGACGCCCTCCACGACGGCGACCGCGCCGCTGTTGCGGACCGCGAAACGCTCGCCCGCCAGGCCGCGGATGTACGCCTCGCCGCTGGTCGCGCCGTACAGCGCGACGTTGCCGATGATGATGTTCTCTTCCGGCGTGAACGTCGCGTTCGCCGGCGGCAGGACGACGAGCGTGCCGCCCGACAGGCCCTTGCCGACGTAGTCGTTCGCGTCCCCCTGCAGCGTGAGCGAAATGCCCCGCGGGATAAACGCGCCGAAACTCTGTCCCGCCGATCCGGAGAAACGAATGCGGATCGTGTCGTCGGGCAGGCCGCCCGCGCCCCAGCGACGCGTGAGCTCCGAGCCGAGCATCGTGCCGACGGTGCGGTTGACGTTGCGAATCGGCCGTTCGAGGGAGACAGGCTTCTTCAGCTCGAGCGCCTCGCGGCAGGCCGTGATGAGCTCGTTGTCGAGCGCGCCGCGGAGCCCGTGATCCTGCGAGGTCGTGCAGCGCCGTGAGTAGTCCGCCGGCAGATCCGGGTCGTACAGGATCGCCGAGTAGTCGAGGCCCCGCGCTTTGTAGTGGTCGACGGCCAGCCGCACGTTCAGCCGATCCACCCGCCCGATCATCTCGTCCATCGTCCGGAATCCGAGCTGCGCCATGTACTCGCGCACTTCTTCGGCGATGAACCGGAAGAAGTTCTCGACGAACTCCGGCTTGCCGTTGAACTGCCTGCGCAGCTCCGGATCCTGCGTCGCGACGCCGACCGGACACGTGTTCAGGTGGCAGACGCGCATCATGATGCAGCCCGACACGACGAGCGGCGCCGTCGCGAAGCCGAATTCCTCGGCGCCCATCAGCGCGCCGATGACCACGTCGCGTCCGGTCTTCATCTGGCCGTCTACCTGCACGACGATGCGATCGCGGAGACCGTTGAGCCGCAGCACCTGTTGCGTTTCGGCGAGCCCGAGCTCCCAGGGCACGCCGCCGTGCTTGATCGAGGTGAGCGGCGATGCGCCGGTGCCGCCATCATGGCCAGAGATCAGCACGACGTCGGCATGGGCTTTCGCGACGCCGGCCGCGACCGTGCCGACGCCGGCAATCGCCACGAGCTTCACCGAGATGCGCGCCCGCGGGTTGGCGTTCTTCAAGTCGTGAATGAGCTGCGCCAGATCCTCGATGGAATAGATGTCGTGGTGCGGCGGCGGCGAAATCAGCCCGACGCCGGGCGTCGAGTAGCGCACTTTCGCAATCCATGGATAGACCTTGTGGCCCGGCAGCTGGCCGCCCTCGCCGGGCTTCGCGCCCTGCGCCATCTTGATCTGCAGATCGTCGGCGTTGACGAGGTATTCGCTCGTCACGCCGAATCTGGCGGACGCCACCTGTTTGATCGCGCTCCGCCGCGAGTCGCCGTTCGCGTCGGGAATGTAACGCGCGGGATCTTCGCCGCCTTCGCCCGTGTTGGATTTGCCGCCGAGGCGGTTCATCGCGATGGCGAGCGTCTCGTGCGCTTCCTTGCTGATCGATCCGTACGACATCGCGCCGGTGGCGAAGCGCCTGATGATGGTCTCGACCGGCTCGACCTGCTCGAGCGGAACCGGCTGCGCGGCGGCCTTCAGTTCCAGCAGGCCGCGGAGCGTGGCCAGGCGCTTGCTCTGGTCGTCGACGAGCGTCGTGTACTCCTTGAAGACCTTGTACTGGCCGCTTCGCGTCGCGTGCTGCAGCTTGAAGACGGTGTCGGGGTTGAAGAGGTGGTACTCGCCGTCACGCCGCCACTGGTACTCACCGCCTTCGTCGAGCTCGGTGTTGGCGAGCGGACGGCTCGGGTACGCGTGCTGATGGCGCGCGGTCACTTCTTTCGCGATGACGTCCATGCCGACGCCGCCGATGCGCGACGCCGTCCAGGTGAAGTACTTCTCGACGAACGCCGCATCGAGGCCGACCGCTTCGAAGATCTGCGCGCCGCAGTAGCTCTGAAGCGTGGAGATGCCCATCTTGGACATCACTTTCAGGATGCCCTTGTTGAGCGCGTGGATGTAATGCTTGACGGCCTCCTGGTGCGTGACGCCGGTGATGAGCCCGCCGCGGATCATGTCGTCGAGCGTCTCGAATGCGAGATACGGATTGACGACGCCCGCGCCGTAGCCGAGCAGCAGCGCGCAGTGATGCACTTCGCGCGCGTCGCCGGTTTCGATGACCAGACCGCAGCGTGTCCGCGAGCCCTGACGCACGAGGTGGTGATGGACGCCCGCCGTGGCGAGCAGGCTCGGAATGGGCGCGCGCTCGCGATCGGCGCCGCGATCCGAAAGGATCAGAATCGTGTAGCCGGCGTCGACGGCCGCGCTGGCCTGGCGCTTCAGATGCTCCATCGCCTCTTCGAGGCCGGGGCCGTCTTTGCGCGGATCGAACAGCATCGGCAGCGTGATCGACTTGAAGCCGGGTTCGTACACGTGACGCAGCTTCGCCGTCTGGTCGTTGTCGATGACCGGATACTCGATCTTGATCTGCCGGCACGACTCCGGGCGCGGATCGAGCAGGTTGCCCTCAGGCCCCACCGTCGATCCCATCGTCGTCACCAGTTCTTCCCGGATGGCGTCGAGCGGCGGATTCGTCACCTGCGCGAACACCTGCGCGAAGTAGTCGTACAGCAGACGGGGCTTGTCCGACAGCACCGCCAGCGCCGTGTCCGTGCCCATCGAACCGATGGCTTCTTCGCCGCTGATTGCCATCGGGGCCAGCAGCAGGCGCAGGTCTTCCTGCGTGTAGCCGAACATCTGCTGCCGTCGCGCGACCGTTTCATGGCTTGCCGGCGGCAGATACGGCGCGGCCGGGAGATCCTCGATGTCGACGAGATATTCCGCGAGCCAGCGCGCGTACGGTTCGGCGCTCGCGAGCTCGCGCTTGATCTCCTCGTCCGACACGATGCGTCCCTTCGCGGTGTCGATGAGGAAGATACGGCCCGGATGCAGCCGTTCCTTGACGACGATGTCCTCGGCGGGGATGTCGAGCACGCCGACCTCCGACGCCATGACGACGAGATCGTCCTTCGTCACGTAGTAGCGCGACGGACGGAGGCCGTTGCGATCGAGGACGGCGCCGATCAGGGTGCCGTCGGTAAACGCGATTGATGCCGGGCCGTCCCACGCCTCCATCAGCGACGAGTGATATTCGTAGAACGCCTTGAGTTCGGGGCCCATGCTCTCGTGCGCGGACCACGGCTCGGGAATCATCATCAGGACGGCGTGCGGGAGCGACCGCCCTGTCATGTAGAGAAACTCGAGGACGTTGTCGAAGGTCGCCGTGTCGCTTCCGCCTTCGCGGATGATCGGAAGGATCTTCTTCAGATCGTCGCCGAAGAGATCCGACTGGAGCAGGCCTTCGCGGGCGCGCATCCAGTTGATATTGCCGCGCAGCGTGTTGATTTCGCCGTTGTGGGCGATATAGCGGTACGGATGCGCCAGCGGCCACGACGGGAACGTGTTCGTGCTGAAGCGCTGATGCACGAGCGCGAGCGCCGACTCGATGTCCGGATCGGTCAGATCCGGAAACGTCGGCTGGATCTGATCGGCGGTGAGCATGCCCTTGTAAATGAGCGTCTTCGACGAGAGGCTCGGGATGTAGAACATCCGGCCTTCGGAGAGCTGAAGCTCGTCGACCGCGCGTTCGACACGCTTGCGAATCACGTACAGCTTCCGCTCGAAGCGCATTGCGTCCGTCGAGAGTCGGGAGGCGTTTTCGCCGTAGCCGATGAACAGCTGTTCGATGACGGGCATGACGCTCGCGGCGGATTCGCCGAGCATGTGATCAGACGTCGGGACCGGACGCCATCCGAGCAGGCGCTGTCCTTCCTCCGCGATGATCCGGCTGATGACTTTGCGCACCTGCTCGCGCTGCGCCGTGTCGCGGGGCAGGAACACGTTGCCCACGCCGTACTGACCCGTCGGCGGCAGACCGATGCTGAGACCGCGCGTCACCTTGCGCAGAAACTTGTCCGGCGGCTGAATGAGGATGCCGGCGCCGTCGCCCGTGTTGGCTTCGCGCCCGCAGGCGCCCCGGTGCTGCAGGTTGATCAGCACCCGCAGCCCCTGCTCGACGACTGAGTGCGATCGCCGGCCCTTGATGTTCACCACGAATCCGACGCCGCAAGCGTCATGCTCGAAACGGGGGTCATACAGGCCCTGGGCCTGCGGCGGCATCATTGGGGGTTTGTGATTAGGCATGGGCAACGTCCTCGGCGCACAGTGTTTATCCCCTATGTGAATATAGAAGGGAAATACAATGATCACATCAAATCCATAATCAAATGAGATTGATTGAGTTCTTGCGGCAGGGACGCCATCTGGACGACGTTCTTGTGCCCTTGAAGAGAGGCTCCCACAAGTTTGTGGGAGCGACGGGGCACTGGTCTGACAACCAGAAACACGCAGAAACAGGCCTGAATTCGAGCATTGTGAGCATTTCTCCCGTGGTGTGCCTCTTGCTCCCTCCAGGCCGGCATGAGCGTGGCGACCACCGCGACGCATTGTCCGTACTGCGCCCTGCAGTGCGGCATGAACGTCACTTCTGGCCCCGACGGACTGGCCGTGTCGGGGAACGCGGCCTTCCCGGTGAACAAGGGCGACTTGTGCGTGAAGGGACGGACGGCGCCCGAGACGCTCGAGCATCCGGAACGGCTGCGGACGCCGCTCGTCCGCAATGCCGCGGGGCTGTTCGAACCGGCGAGCTGGAACGACGCGCTCGACCTCCTCGCGCGGCGCTTCGGAGACATCCAGACGCGCTATGGGCCGGACGCCGTCGGCGTGTTCGGCGGCGGCGCGCTCACGAACGAAAAGACGTACCTCCTCGGCAAGTTCGCGCGCGTCGCGCTCGGCACGTCGAACATCGACTACAACGGCCGCTTCGGCACGTCATCGGGCGCGGCCGCAGGGACGATGGCCCTGGGCCTCGACCGCGGGTTGCCCTTTCCGCTGCAGGACATCCCGCAGGCCACCGTCATTCTGCTCGCCGGCGCCAACATCGCGGAGACGATGCCGCCGCTCATGCAGTACTTCGAGGCGCAGCAGGCGCGCGGCGGGACGCTGATCGTCGTCGATCCGCGACGGACGCCGACGGCCGCGTGGGCCACCCAGCATCTCGCGATTCGCCCCGGCACCGATGCCGCGCTCGCCAATGGCATTCTGCATGTGCTCATTCGCGACAACCTGATCGACGCGGCGTTCATCCGCGACCGCACGGATGGTTTTGAAGAAGTGCGGCGCATTGCGTCGGCCTACTGGCCGCAGCGCGTCGAGGAGATCACCGGCGTTCCCGAAGCCGCGATTGTCGAGGCGGCCCGGCGTCTCGGCGCGGCGGCGCATCCGATGGTGCTCACCGCGCGTGGACCGGAGCAGCAGTCGCAGGGCGTGAACAACACGCTCGCGTATATCAACATCGCGCTCGCACTGGGCGCCGTCGGCCGTCCGTTCAGCGGCTACGGCTGTCTCACCGGGCAGAGCAACGGCCAGGGCGGCCGCGAACACGGGCAGAAGGCCGACCAGCTGCCCGGCTACCGTCGCATCGACGACGAGGCCGCGCGCATGCACATAGCCGACGTCTGGGGGCTGCCGGCGTCCGCGATCCCGGGCGTCGGAAAGTCCGCGTTCGAGCTCCTGAGCTCGATCGGCCGCGCGCGAGGCGTGCGATCTCTGCTCGTCATGGGATCGAATATCGCCGTGTCGGCGCCCAACGCGCAGCTCATTCGCGAATGGCTGAAAGCCCTCGAGTTTCTCGTCGTCGCCGACTTCTTCCTCTCTGAAACGGCCCGGATGGCGCACGTCGTGCTGCCGTCGGCGCAGTGGGCGGAGGAAGAAGGAACGCTGACGAATCTCGAAGGGCGCGTGCTGATGCGACGGCGGGTGATCGAGCCTCCCGAAGGTGTGCGCACGGACATCGAGATCCTGTGCGAGTTCGGATGCCGTCTCGGTCATCGCCGGCAGTTCTCGTATGCCGATACCGAAGCGGTGTTCGACGAACTGCGACGCGCGACCCGCGGCGGGCCCGCGGACTATTCGGGCATCAGCTACGCGCGCATCAACGCGGGCGACGGCATCTTCTGGCCGTGCCCGTCGCCCGACCACGCCGGAACGCCGCGGCTGTTTACCGACACGTTCTCGACGGAGAACGGACGCGCGCACTTCCACGCCGTCTCTCATCGCTCGAGCGCCGAAGAACCGACCGAGGAGTATCCGCTGTTTCTGACGACGGGACGGCTGCTCGCGCAGTACCAGTCGGGAACGCAGACGCGCCGCACGCGCGCGCTGCAGGAGCTCGCGGGTGAACCGCTCGTCGAAATCCACCCGGCGACGGCGTCGGCGCTCGGTCTCTCGTCGGGCGATCGCGCGACGCTCAACACGCGGCGAGGCTCAGCCGTCTTCACGGTGAAGACGACGACCGCGATTCGTCAGGACACGGTGTTCGTGCCGTTTCACTGGGGAGGGGAGCAGTCGGCCAACAACCTCACGAACAGCGCGCTCGATCCGACGAGCAAGATGCCCGAGTTCAAGGTCTGCGCCACGCGAGTCGGTCCGATTCCGGACCCTGACGCCGACTGACGGATCGCAACATTTATGTTCGGTACAGATTTCAGACGACAAGTCTGTCGCTCGCTCGTTTCGGCTGACTCGATGTAAGAGCGAATCCCGCTCGTGATTTCGACACCGCGGCCATTCCAGGCGTTGGACAGTGTCTTGCTCCTCTCAAGACAGCACCATGTCCCTGCCGCTGCTCACGCGAGCCACCGAAGACGGCGTCACGTTCATGCTGACGCCGCGTACGAACGCACCCGCAACGTCTGACGCCGTCGCGGCGCCGCGCATGCCGTCGCGTGCCCCCGGACCCGGCGAGCAGTACCGGTTTCACGTCGACATGGGCAAATGCATCGGCTGCAAATGCTGTGTTGTCGCCTGCAACGAGCAGAACGGCAATCCCGCGGCGATCAACTGGCGGCGCGTGACTGAAATCGAAGGCGGCTGGTATCCGAAAGCCGAGCGCTCCTATATGTCGGTCGGCTGTCATCACTGTCTCGAGCCGACGTGCCTGCAGGGGTGCCCCGTCGATGCCTATAAGAAGGACGCGGGGACGGGCATCGTGCTGCACAGCGCGGACGCCTGCATCGGCTGCCAGTACTGCACGTGGAACTGCTCGTACGGCGTGCCGCAGTACAACCCCGAGCGCGGCGTCGTCGGCAAGTGCGATATGTGCCACGGCCGGCTCGGCCTCGGTCAATCGCCGGCGTGCGTGTCGGCCTGTCCGACCGGCGCGATCCAAATCGAGATCGTCAACGTCAAGTCATGGCGGGAAAAGACCGCCGCCGGAGCCGCGTTGACGGCGACCGGTCTTCCCTCGGGCGACGAGAGCCTGTCCACCACCCGGATGACCCTGCCGGCGAATCTCGCGCCAAATTCAAAGCCGGTGGATCTCGTTCACGTCCGGCCCGGCGATCCGCACTGGCCGCTGGTCGTGATGATGGTGTTCACGCAACTGTCGGTGGGGACGTTCGCGGCGATCTGGCTCCTGCAGCTCACGGGCGCGTTCGCGAGGCTCGGCGTCGCGGCGCTGACGTCGCTGCTCGTCGCGACGCTGGCGCTTGGCGCATCGACGCTGCACCTCGGACGCCCGCTCTACGCGTATCGCGCAATCAAAATGTGGCGGCGATCGTGGCTGAGCCGCGAAGTGCTCCTCTTTACGGGCTTCTCGGCCGTCGCCTGTCTGTACGCCGCGGCGCTGTGGCTGCGCTGGCCGGGCGGTATCGCGCTCGGCGCGCTGACGCTTGCGTTTGGCTTCGGCGGCGTGACCGCGAGCGCCTGCATCTACCGCGTGCCTTCGCGTCCTGCCTGGAACTCACCGCTGACGCTTGTCCAGTTCAACCTGACGGCGCTGACGCTCGGTCCGCTGTTCGCCGCGGCGACGGGCGCCGGATCCGAGCGCTGGCTTGCGGTCGCAGCGGCCTCGATGGCCGGCGCGCAGTTTGTCGTCCTGGCCTTGAAGTTCTTCACCCTGAGCGGCGGCGACACCATCGAGCTGAAGGCATCGGCCCAGCTGCTCTCGACGACGTTTCACCGCCATCTGATCGCACGGGGCGTTCTGCTCGCGCTGGGCGCGATTGCGCTGCCGCTGTTCACGTCGCACCCGAGTGTGTTGTGGCTCGCGTTTGTTCTTGCGCTGGCCGCGGAGACGATCGGCCGCTATCTCTTCTTCGTCAGCGCCGTGCCGAAGCACCTGGCCGCGCCGTATCTCGGAAGCGAGGCCGCGTGAATCTCAAACGTATGCTGGGCCTCGACACGCTGGCGGATCGGTACGCGTATGCGAATGACGCCGACGCGGGCTACACGTCGGCGAAACGCATGCCCGATCGCTGGGTCCCGACGACGTGCGGCTACTGCTCGGTCGGCTGCGGCATGTTCATCGGGGTGAAAGACGGCCGCGCGGTCGGCGTCCGGGGCAATCCGGACCATCCGGTCAACGCCGGCGCGCTCTGCCCGAAAGGCCTCTCGGAACACGAGACGATTCACACGGCAGACCGCGCGCGTCAGCCGCTGTTCCGGCCGTCGAGAAAATCGAAGTTCTATCGCGTCGGCTGGGCGGACGCCATCGACACGATGGGGAAGCGATTTCGCGACGTGCAGCGGCGTCACGGCAACGACGCCGTCGGCATCATCAGCACCGGGCAGCTCGTCACCGAAGAGTTCTATACGCTCGGGAAGCTCGCGCAGCTCGGCCTGGGCACTCGTAACTATGACGGCAACACGACGCTGTGCATGTCGACCGCCGTCTCCGGCTACAAGCGGACGTTCGGCAGCGACGGCCCTCCGGGCGCGTATGAGGATCTCGAGCGCGCCGACGTCATCCTGCTCATCGGCGCCAACATCGCCGACAACCACCCGATTCTCTGGCAGCGGCTCGAAGCGAATCCCGCGAAGACGCTGATCGTCGTGGACCCGCGCGTGACGAAGACGGCGATGCTTGCCGATGTCCACCTTCCGGTCAAGCCGCGATCCGATCTCGCGCTCATCAACGGAATCATCCACATCCTCATCGAGAGCGACCTGATCGATCACGAATACATCGACGCCCATACCGAAGGGTTCGAGGCGCTCTACGAATCGGTGCGCGAGTATCGACCGGAGCGCGTATCGGAGATCACGGGACTGACGGTCGAGCTCATCTATCGGGCGGCGTCGCTGTACGGCAACGCCCGCGCCGCGTTCATCGGCTGGACGATGGGCGTGAATCACAGCTCGAAAGGCACCGAGACCGTCAACGCGATCAACAACCTCGCCCTGATCACCGGAAACATCGGCCGCAGCGGCGCCGCGCCGTTTTCCATCACCGGCCAGTGCAACGCGATGGGGACGCGCGAGTCAGGCTTTACCTCGTCTTTGCCGGGCTACCGGAAGTTCGAGAGCGCAGGCGACAGAGAAGCGCTGGCAAAGATCTGGAACATCCCTATCGAGCGCATCCCGACGTCGAGAGGGCTCGCGTATCCGGACATCATCGAAGCGGTCCTCGAGAAGAAGATCCGCGTGCTCTGGATCATCGCCACTAATCCGATTGTGTCGTTTCCGAATCTCGGCGTCCTGACGCAGGCGCTCGAGACGCTGGAGTTTCTCGTCGTGCAGGACGGCTATCACCCGACGCCGACGAGCCAGTTTGCCGATCTCGTGCTGCCCGCTGCGATGTGGGGAGAGAAGGAAGGCACCTATACCAACTCCGAGCGGCGCGTCAGCAAAGTGAACAAGGCCGTCGAGCCTCCGGGAGAGGCACGCGCCGATTTTCAGATCTTTCTTGACCTCGCGGGCGCGCTTGGCTGCCGCGACGAGCTGTTTCCCGGCTGGAAGACGCCCGCGGATGCGTTCGACGAATGGAAGCGCGTGTCGGCGGGCCGGCTCTGCGACTACTCCGGCATGACGTACGACGCCATCGAAGCGAGCGGCGGCATCCAGTGGCCCTATCGCGACGGCGACGGCGACCCGGCGGCCGTGCGCCGCCTCTATTCGGATGGCATCTTTCAAACCGCCGACGGGAGGGCACGGCTGATTCCGACGCGGTGGGAAGAGTTCCCCGAGCCTCCGAACCGCGAGTATCCGTTCGTGCTGAACACGGGCCGGACGGTCGAGCACTGGCACACGCGCACCAAGACCGGCCGCGTGCCGATCCTCGAGCGGCTGTCGCCGCGTCCGTGGCTCGAGATGAACCCGCGCGACGGCCGCGCGCTTGGACTCAAGCCGACCGAACGCGTCGACGTGGTGTCACGTCGAGGCACGATTCGCAATCTCGATCTCCGGCTGACCGAGACGGTCGGCTCCGGTCAGGTGTTCGTGCCGTTTCACTGGTCGGACGCCAACGCGAATCAGGCGACCCAGAGCGCGTTCGACCCAATCTCCCGGGAACCCAACTACAAACAATGCGCGGTGCGTGTGGAGCGGTCGTGATGAAAAAGCTGGTTGTCGTCGGCAACGGCATGGCGGGCGTGGCGTGCGTGGAGCAGATCCTGAAGTACGCGCCGCAGTTTGAGATCACGATCTTTGGTGACGAAACCCACGTCAACTACAACCGGATCCTGCTGTCGTCGGTGCTCGCCGGCGAGCGCTCGGCTGACGAAATCACGCTGAACCCGCTCGAATGGTATCTGCGGAACGACATCCGGCTGCGCCTCGGCGTGCGCGTCGTCGATGTGAACTCCGAGCTGAAGACAGTGACTGGCGACGATGGCAGCGTCACGTCGTACGACACGCTGCTCCTCGCCACCGGCAGTTCGGCGTTTAAACCGCCGATCGAAGGGCTCGACAAGAAGAATGTCTTCGCGTTCAGAACGCTCGATGACACGCGCGACCTGCTTGAGCGCGCGCTGCCTGGCGTGAAGGCGGTCGTCATCGGCGGCGGACTGCTCGGGCTCGAGGCGGCGCGCGGTCTGCAGGTTCGCGGATGCGAGGTCACCGTCGTACACCTGATGTCGACGCTAATGGAGCGGCAACTCGACCCGGACGGCGGGAATTATCTCACTGGAAAAATGGAGGATCTTGGCGTTCGCGTCCTGCTGCGGCGATCGACGACGGCCGTCGTCGGTGACGATCGCGCCGAGGGCGTCGCGCTCGAGGACGGCACCATCCTCGAGGCGGACCTCGTCGTGGTCGCGGCGGGAATCCGGCCGAACGTGGAGTTGGCGTACAAGGCCGGCCTTCACGTCAATCGCGGCATCGTCGTCAACGACTGGATGGAGACATCGGATCCCGACATCTTTGCCGTCGGCGAATGCGTCGAGCATCGTGGCACGTGCTACGGGCTCGTGGCGCCGCTGCTCGAGCAGGGAAAAGTGCTCGCGGCCACGATCACGGGAAACAAAGGGCCGACGTACGCGGGCACTGTCCTCGCGACCAAACTCAAGATCATGGGCGTGGATGTGTTCTCCGCGGGGGACTGGAGCGAGCAGCACGCAGACCCCGTGCGCTTCGAGGACCGCGCGCTCGGCATCTACAAGAAGCTGACGATCCGCGACGGGAAGCTGATTGGCGCGATCCTCGTCGGAGATACCTCCGACAGCCATCGCTATATGGAGTGGCTGCGTACCGGCGCCGATCTGACGGAGCGGCGCGCGCACCTGCTGTTTCCGCCGCCCGCGTCAGACGCGGGCCTCGACATCGCTGAGATGGCTGACGCCGCCACCGTCTGCGGCTGCGTGGGAGTGACCAAAGGCGCGATCATCCAGGCGATTCACGAGAAAGGCGTCGCCACGCTTTCTCAGCTGAAGGAAACGACACGTGCGAGCACAGGCTGCGGAAGCTGCACGGGTTTGTGTCAGGCGCTGCTCAAGGCCGTGGCTCCGGATTTCCAGGAGGAGACGAAGAAAGTCCTGTGCGCATGCGTGCCGTTTTCGCAGGACAACCTCCGCGAGATCCTCCGGAGCCAGAAGCTGAAGTCCGTTCAGGAGGTCCTCGCTATCTACGGCAACGGGGAGGGGTGTGAGATCTGCAAGCCGGCGCTGAGCTACATGCTCGACATGATCTGGTGCGGCGACCACGACGAGGATCGATCGGCCAGGTTCATCAACGATCGCGTCCACGCGAACATCCAGAAAGACGGCACGTTCTCGGTGGTGCCCCGCATCCGCGGCGGCGTGACGACCCCGGCGGAGCTGAGGAAGATTGCCGACGTCGCGGAGAAATACAACGTGCCGATGGTGAAGATCACCGGCAGCCAGCGCATCGATCTCCTCGGAATCAAGAAAGAAGATCTGCCGAAGGTGTGGGCGGATCTCGGGATGCCGTCCGGCCAGGCGTACACGAAAGGCGTGCGTATGGTGAAGACGTGCGTCGGCACGGAATTCTGCCGCTTCGGCACGCAGGACTCGACGAGCGCCGGCATCGAGATGGAGCGCCGATTCGAGCAGCTCTTTACGCCGCACAAGGTGAAGATGGCCGCCGTCGGCTGCCCGCGCAACTGCGCCGAAGCCACGGTCAAGGACATCGGCCTCGTCGGACAGGAAGGCGGCTGGCAGGTCGTCGTCGGCGGCGCGGCCGGCAAGTCGGTGCGGAAGGCCGACCTCCTTATTACTGTCGAAACCACGGAGGCGGCGCTCGAAGCCGCCGAGCTCTTCTTCCAGTACTACCGAGAGCAGGCGAACTACCTCGAGCGGACGTACGACTTCGTCGAGCGCATCGGCATCGACAAAGTCCGCAAGGAGACCGTGTATGCCCCCGAAGCGGCAAAGCAGGGCCTGCTCGATCGCCTGCAGAAATCGAAGGCGGCGTCGCGCGATGCGTGGCTCGAAGGGCAATCGCCGGTCAACCCCACGCAGTTCATTCCTCTTCGTCCGATTGCGAGCGTGCTGTCATGACGTGGATCCGCATCGCGTCGTGCGACAGCATCCCGCCGCGCGAAGGACGGGCGGCGATCATCGGCGATCGACAGGTTGCCATCTTCAACCTCGGCGATCGCTTCCTCGCCGTCGACAACCAGTGCCCGCACCAGGGCGGACCACTCTGCGACGGCATCGTCGCCGGCGACGCGGTGGTGTGTCCGCTGCACGCGTGGAAGGTGAATCTTGAAACCGGCGCGGTGGCCAGGCCGGCGAATCAGCAGAACTGCATCCGGACGTACGCGACGCGCGTGGAGGCCGGAATCATTTCGATCGAGGCGTGATGACTGAAAATGGATTTCTGAAAGCTGGACATACGCCGACGCTCGTGTCGGCCCTGCTGTATTTCGACGTCAGCTTCATGGTGTGGGTGATCCTCGGGCCACTGGCGCCGTTCCTGCGCCAGCAGTTCGGCATGAGCGCAACCGCGCAGGGCCTGCTCGTCGCCGTCCCGTTGCTCGGCGGATCGCTCTTCAGGCCGGTGCTCGGCGTGCTTGCGGATCGCATTGGCGGCCGCCGCGCCGGCCTCGCGGGCCTGGCGCTGACGCTCACCGCGCTGCTCATTGGCTGGACGCTGGCGAGCGCGCCGTGGCATCTGTTCGTCCTCGGCTTCTTCCTCGGCATCGCGGGTGCGAGCTTCGCCGTCGCGCTGCCGCTTGCGAGCCGCTGGTATCCGGCTGAATACCAGGGCCTCGCGATGGGCATCGTCGGCGCGGGAAATTCAGGATCGCTGATGGCGACGTTGTTCGCGCCACGGCTCGCCGAGCGAATCGGCTGGGCGAGCACGTTTGGCCTGGCGATGCTGCCGGTGGCGTGTGTCACGCTGCTGTTCGCCCTGCTGGCGAAAGACAGCCCGACGAAGGCCAAGCCGCTCGGCTGGAAGGACTACACGGAGATCCTCCGCGAACCGGACACGCTGTGGTTCTCCTTCTTATATAGCCTCACCTTCGGCGGCTTCGTCGGCTTTACCAGCTTTCTGACAACGTTCTTTCACGAGCAGTACCACGTCTCGCGCGTCAGCGCCGGCGACTTCACGACGATCGTCGTCGTGTCCGGAAGCCTGATGCGGCCGCTCGGCGGCTGGCTGTCGGATCGGATCGGCGGTTATCGCCTGCTGCTGCTGCTGCTCGGTGCTGTCGCGATCGGCCTCGGCGTCGTGGCGGCGCTGCCGCCGCTCGCAGTCGTCGTGCCGATGCTGTTCGGCACGGTCGGATGCCTCGGGATGGGCAACGGCGCGGTGTTCCAGCTGGTGCCGCAGCGGTTTGCCGGGCGCATGGGCATCATCACGGGCATCGTCGGCGCCGCCGGCGGCCTGGGCGGATTTCTTCTGCCGTCGATTCTCGGCGCCGCCAAGGACGCCACGGGCACTTACGCGTCGGGCCTGATGCTGTTCTCGCTGGCGTTCGCGGCCGGCTCGATCCTGCTGCTCGAGCTCGGTCCGCGCTGGATGGCGCGCTGGCAGCCGGAGGCCGTCAAGCAGTCGGGGATCTTCAGCTATCGCAGCAATCCGATCGTAGGGGCCGGCTTTAGCCGGCCGGACACGGACACGACGATCTAAGATCGTCGGCATGTCCCTCAAGGGCAAGCGCGTCGCGCTGCTCGAAGCGCGCATGAGCGCCGAGCTGTCGGCGATGGTCGAGCGTCAGGGCGGAACGGCGTACTCGGTGCCGGCCGTCCGCGAAACGCCGGTCGAGTCGTCCGCGGACACGGCGGCGTTTGTCGACGCGCTGTGCGCAAAACGCTTCGACGTCGTCGTCTTCATGACCGGCGTCGGCGCGTCAGCGCTGTTGAAAGAAGCGGAAAAGCGCGGCCAACTCGACGCCGCGCTGGCGGCGCTTCGCAGTGCGATGACGGTGTGCCGCGGGCCAAAGCCGGTGTCGGTGCTGCGTCGCCAGGATGTGCAGGTGAACATCACGGCGGCCGAGCCGCACACGACCGTCGAGGTTCTTCAGGCCCTCGAGGCCGTCGACCTCCTGGGGAAAACGGTCGGGCTCGTGCACTACGGCGAGCGCAACGACGCGGCGGCCGAGGGACTGCGAACGCGCGGCGCCACGACCAGCGAAATCTGTCTCTACGAATGGCGTTTGCCGGAGGATATCGCGCCGCTCACGCGCCTCGTCGGCGAAATCATCGACGGCGGCATTGACGCGGTTGCCGTCACCAGCCAGATTCAGATCCGCCATCTGTTTCAGATTGCCGACCGCCTCGGACGCAAAGACGCACTCGCCGATGCGTTAAATCGCAGGACCGTCGTCGCGGCGGTTGGTCCTGTGTGCGCGACGGCGCTGAGATCATTCGGCGTCATTCCTCACGTGCAGCCGTCGCATCCGAAAATGGGACCGATGATGATCGCGCTCGCCGACTACTTCGACCTCACCGCCCGCTGATATGGCGTAGACCTGCGCCACGCCTGTGGCGTGCAACTTGCTACCGGTCTGCCGAGGAGAGATCGCATGACTCGTCTGGCCCCGTTACTCCTGTGCGCGTCGTTGGTTGGCGCTGCCGATTTGTCGGCACAGACGCAGGCCCTGCCAGCGGAAGCGCCGCCTGCCGCGAAGTGGCTGACCGTCCGCGGCGAATTCAGAGGCCGCGTGGAAGGCGGCACGAACATCGGATTCACGAGCGGGCGCGACGACGTCTACTGGCTGAATCGGTTCCGTTTTGACGTGGCCGTGAAGCCGTCGCCGATGTTCTCGGTCTTCATGCAGGCACAGGACGCTCGCGTCGTCGCCAAAGACGTCGGCTCGACGACTGCCCCTTTCAGAGACACCTTCGATCTGCGGCAGGCCTACGCCGAGATCGGCGACACGCAGAAGGGCCCGATGACGCTGCGCGCCGGACGGCAGGAGATGTTCTTCGGCGAACAGCGTCTCATCGGCCATCTCACGTGGGTCAATGGCGCGCGAAGCTTCGACGGCGTGCGAGCGACGTTCAAGCCGTCAAAAGGCTTCACGATCGACACGTTTGCCGTGACCGTCGTCCGGATTCTGGACGGCGAGTTCGACAAGAGCGGCAACGGCAATCGGTTCGTCGGCGCCTACGGGTCGGCGACGTCGTGGATTCCGAAAGCGACGTTCGAGCCGTACGTGCTGTGGAAGCGCGACGAGAACCTCAAGGCCGAGCGAGGCGACACGGGAAGTCTTTCTGTCGCGACGGTCGGCGAGCGCTGGGTTGGCAAGCTGCCGGCGGCGTTCGACTACGCCGCGGAGATGGCCTACCAGACAGGTTCACAGGGATCCGACGACATCAGCGCCTGGGCCGGACATTGGGTCGTTGGCAACACGCTCGGCGGCAAGTGGAAGCTGCGCGTCGCGGAGGAATACAACTTCGCGAGCGGCGACGCCAATCCAGCCGACGGGAGCCGGACGACGTTCGATCAGCTCTATCCGACCGGTCACGACAAGATGGGCCTCGCCGATCAGGTCGGCTGGCGCAACATCCACGACGTCCGGTCGATCGTCGAATTCACTCCGTACAAAGGCTGGCCGGTGACGGCGAGTCTCCACTCGTGGTGGCTGGCTGACTCACACGACGGTTTGTACGGCGCCAACGGCGCGCTCGTTGTGCGCGTGCCGACGGGCGCCGCGGGCAGCCGCGTCGGCGACGAATTCGATGCGCAGTTCGCGCATGCACTCACGCCGCAACTCGCGCTCGCGGGCGGCATCGCGCACGTGTTTCCGGCCGACTTCCTGAAGTCGACGACGCCAGGCGCGAGCTACACGTATCCCTTCGCCATGCTGACCTACGTCTTCCTACACTGAGTCTTTTTCGCCCGTCCTGATCTTGTAGGTCTGCTCGACCGGGAGCACGAACACGCGACCGTCGCCGATCTCGCCCGTTCTCGCCGACTGCACGATCGCCTTGATTGCGTCGTCCACGATCGAATCCGAAACGACGACTTCGATCTGCATCTTCGGAAGCAGGCTGACGTTGTACTCCTTGCCCCGGTAGATGGCCGTGTGGCCTTTCTGTTTGCCGTGGCCGCGCACTTCCGTGACCGTCATGCCCGAAATGCCGATCTTGGTGAGGGCATCCTTCACCTCGTCGACTTTGTTCGGGCGCACGATGCTCTTAATCAGCTTCATACCCGTCCTCCAGCACGCGTTGCAAATGAGCCGACAACTCGGCCTGTTCCGTCCCCGACAGCTTCCGGCCGCCTTTGGTGATGTGAAACACGTCGATGGCGCGGTGACCTTCGGTGGTGATCAGCACGAGGTCGACGTCGCAGCCATTCTGCGACATCACCCGGCTGATGCGATAGAGCAGGCCCAGCTCGTCGTCCGCAATGATATCGATGATTGTGTAGCGCTTGGAAGACGTATTGTCGGCGTGCACGACCGGCGTCACCCGGCGCGGCCGGCGGTTGAAGAGGCTGCGCTCGCGGCCCCGCAGCCGCTCGGTGACGCTGGCGCGGCCGGACACGACGTCGTTTAAGACGCTGAACATCTGGTCCCTGGCGCCCGCATTGAGTTCGAGAAACCGCTCCGAGTCCGTGAACTGGAAGACGTCGAGCACAAGCCCATGGGGACTCGTCATCGCGTGGCCACGGAGGATGTCCATGCCGAACGACGACAACACGCCGGAGATATTCGAGAACAGGTACGGCTTGTCGAGGGTGACCACGGTCAGCTCCCAGGCGGCGCCTTTCTGCTCCATCCAGAGGTGCACTTCGTCGGGCTTGATGTCGCGCGCCAGCCGCACGTGACGGTAAATCGCGTCGCTGTCGCACAGACGCAGATAGCGGCGCGGCAGCCCGTCGAGAAAACGCGTGATGTCAGTCTCGGATAGATCGGCGGGCCGCTGGGCGAGCAGCTCGGCATTGCCGGGCTGATTCGGATCGATCAGCTCGTCCCCGTACCCCATCGTCAGGTGGTTGTAAGTGTCGACGTACAAGCGCCAGAGGAGCTCGGCCCGCCACGGCGTCAGCGTTTCGAGGCTGACGGCTTCGACGTCGGCGAGCGTCATCAGGCACAGCATCTTGAGGCGTTCTTCGACCCCGACGAGCTCCGCGAATGTCCTGACGATCTCCGGATCTTCCGTGTCGCGCCTGAAGGCGACCTGCGACATGGCGAGGTGGTTCGCGATCAGGAACTCCACGGTGTCGCACGCGTCCTGCGGCAGGCCGATGCGCCCGAACATCTCGCGCGCCATGCGGACGCTTTCGACGTGGTGGTCGTCGTCGCGCCATTTGCCGACGTCGTGCAGCAGCAGCGCGAGCACGAGCAGCTCCGGCGCCTCAAGACCTTGGAGCAGCGACGCAAACCGCTGACGCTCGGGCTCGGCGCCCTTGCCGAGCCGTTCGAGGTTTCTGATCGTCAGCAGCGTGTGCTCGTCGACGGTGTACTTGTGGAAGAAGTCGCGGACCACGCGATAGGTGATCGCCTGGAACGGTGGAAACATCCGGCCGAGCAGCCCGCAGTCATGCATTTCCGACAACCGCGCGTACAGGCCCGGTGCGGGACGCAGAAAATGGAGGAGCGCATCGCGGTGAACGGGCGTCGGGAAGAAATCTTCGACGCGGAAGCGCTCGGCATGCTGGCGCATGACCGCGAGGGCCGAATCCGAGACGGGACAGTTGTTGTCGATCGCGGCTTGGAACGCCGCCAGCCAGGTCGCCGGCTGGACGGCGGCCTGACGCATGTCGATGAAACGGATGCCGTCGTCCGTGCGGCCGAGATTGAGACCCACCGGGGACGGCGCTGTTTTGCGCATCCAGGCGAGGGAGCGCGTGACGACCCGCGCGTGGCGGAAGTAGTCGCTCATCAGCCGCTCGACGCGCTGCTGCGGAAAGGCGCCGGGGTAGCCGAGGATGTCGGCGGCGTGTTCCTGCAGCGGATGCGTCAGCTGGTTGTGATTGCGCTTGCTCTCGAGATGAAGGATCGATCGAAGGCGCAGGAGAAAATCCTCGGCCTCTTCGATCTTCGAGGGATCCTCAGGGCCGCGGCGAACGAGCGACGGATCGGTGAGCGCGGCAATCCAGCGCGTCGCCGTCAGGTCGCGCAGGGCGCCGGGTGACTCCTTCACGTCGGGCTCGAGCTGGTAAAGCGTCGCGTTGAACAGCGCGTACCGCTCGTCGATCAGCGCGTTGAGCGCGCCCACCACGTGCGCGTGCGTGCCGGCGTGATGAAAGGCCGACTCGAAGCGATCGAACAGCAGGCGGTCGCCGGCAACGGGCCGTGCGTCCACGAGCGCCATGAGGAACTCGGGGTTGTCGACCTCGAGGCGCGCGAATTCCTCAATCTCGCGCACCTGGTGGCCGACGACGAGGCCGAGGTCCCAGAGCGGATGAAGAATCGCCCGCAGGGTCTTTTCCTCGTCTTCGCCGAGCCGGCCTCCGAAGAGCAGGAGGAGATCGATGTCCGAGTGGAGCGACAGCTGACGGCGTCCGTAGCCGCCGATGGCGACGATGGCGACCGGCTGCGCCGTGCGAGGCGCGGCGTCGACAATCTGCCGGACGATGGCGTCGAGGCGATCGGAAAAGCGGGCGAGCGCGGCACGGCCGCCGTGGCCGCGAAGGATTTCGTCGCGAAGCTCGCGGCGGGCCTCCTCGAGTTGCATCGGGAGACCCGCCGCTGGAGACGATGCCGGAGTGCCTGAGGGATCCTGCATGGAAGCGCTCCACATAACTTACACCGGAGTGGCAGCGCTCCCGCGAGGTACCGCCGTTTACGACTTCGAGCTGAACGAGTAGAGGAAGCCGAAGGTCAGCATCTGCTGGTTCTTCTGCGCTTTCCCCGTGCTGTCGGCAAAGGGCGACTTGTTCGAGAAGTCGCCGCGGTACTCCGTCCTCCAGAGGAAGTTGTCCGCCGCCTTGACTTCGAGCGTCAGCGTGGCCTCAGTCAGGTTCTGGATAGTGCCCGTCGCCCAGGCATTGGCGTCCTTGAAGTACTCCACGCGCGGAATCACGGCGACGTACTTGTTCGCCTGGATCTTCGCGTAGGCGGCGATGCCCTGCCACGTGTTCACGACCCTCCCGACCGTATCCCGGCCGTAATCGTAGTTGGCCATCAGGCTCACCTTCGGCGTGGCGGTGTACATGACCACAGTGTCTGACAACGTGCGCCAGTCAGTGCTGTTGCCGGCCTGTTCGGGACCGCCGATGTAGTTCTCGATGATCGACACGGCGCTGGTCGGCTTGAGCGTGACGGACGCCATCACCGACTTGCCCGTGTTGGTGTCGCTCACGTCATTCCAGCCGTTGACGACGCCGCCCATCAGCGTGACTTTGTCATTCGGCGAGTAGGTCAGACGGATGCCGGCGTGATAGAACGGAATCGCGAGCTGGAACAGGAGCGACCGCGAGTAATTCCAGTCGTCCTTGGCTTCGATGACTTCAGCGCCCGCGTTTGTCACGAACTTGCCGATGTCGATCTGCAGGCCCTTGCCGACCGGCGCCAGGTAGCTGCCGAACGCTTCTTCCACGTTCTTGTAGTCGGAATCGGTGGCCGGCGTGAAAAGGCTCGCGGCGTGTCCGAAGCTCAGCTTCACCTTGTAGCCGATTGGAGAGTCCGACGCCGGCGCTTTGGCCAGCCAGACCTCCGCCATGCTGAGGTCGAAGGAATTATGGAACGAATCAAACGAGTGGTAGGCCGGTCCGGTCTTGGTCGAGGTCCACAGATAGTACGCGTCGACGAGGCCGCCGACCTCGGTGCCCTTGAAGAAGTTCAGCGTGACCTTGTCCGGATCGGGCGCGGGGTCCGCCGGTTTGGGTGGATCCTGCGCCGCCGCCAGCTGCGGGACGACGAGGCACAGAAGAAGAACCCCAAGCCGGAGAAGGAATGTCGTACCGCTCTTAATCGTCATGTTGACCCCTGACCTCCATGCACCGCGCCACGATGGCGCGCGCGAGAAATAACACAGACCCTCGCTGTCCGTGCTGCACGGCAGCCGGCCACAGCCCCGGTCTCGAATGAAACCCCTGGCTGCTGACAAAGCAAAAGGGACGCCATGCGCGGCGCGCGGGTCGGCGGGCGTTCGCACCAACAATCCGCCAGATTGCGGCGATCCGCCGGATGCGGGCGGGGCCCAGCGATCTTTTGTGCAGACTAAAACGTAGGCACTATTGCGTATTGTGACATATATGTAGCTGTAGTGAATTCACGATTGGCGGGGCGGCAGGGCGCGGCGCAACGATATTGGACATTAATGTAGCTATAGACGAATTGATAGACTCTTTTGTCGTGGTCCTGGTCGCGCCCAGGCTTTGGTGAAGGACCCCATTCTGGAAAATCCCTGAAAAACCCGCAATCGCCGCGATGACACCGTGTCAGCGTACTTGGCGTTGCCCTTGCACAACGACAGCACGCATCCGCGAGGATATCGGTCTTTCTGAAGGAGGAGTGATGGCGTTAGTAGGGCTCATTGTCACGTTTGCGGGGTTCGTGCTCGCCGCCGCAAGCGTCGGAATCAGTTCCAGCACCACTGGGCGGCTGGGGATGGTGCTCGTGGGGATCGTGTTGAGCCTCATCGGCATTCTCGGCGTCATCAACCCGGCGTACCAGAAAAACGCCGTCTGGAAGAAGTAATCCCATGGAGATGAGGGAGACGATGCGAATCATGAAGAAGGTGTTGCTCGCCTTTTCGATCACCTGGTGCCTGGCGCTCGCGGGTGTCGTGCACGCGCAGGCGCCCGCGCCGGAACCCGCCGCCGCGGCCCAGGCGCCTGCCGCGGCACCGGCGCCGGCGATGATCACCGACGCCGACATCAGCGGCGTCGCGACGCCCAAAGCGGAAGACAAGGCCGCCGGCGACCCGGCCGGCACGATCACCGGCACGGCCGCGGATATTCCGCGCGCCGACGCGGCGAAGGGCCTGGCGATCTCGGACGTCGTGAGCGCGGTCGGGCAAAACCTGATTGCGACCAACTTCATCTGGACGCTGGTCACCGGCTTCCTCGTCATGTTCATGCAGGCCGGCTTCGCGATTGTCGAAACCGGGTTGGCCCGCGCGAAGAACTCGAACCACACCATGATGATGAACTTCATGGTGTACGGCGTCGGCATGCTGGCCTACTGGCTGATAGGTTTTGCCATACAAGAAGGCGGCGTCGGCGCGGTCGCGAATCTCGGCGGCACCGCGCCTCTGAACTCCGAGTACGCGATCACGTTGTTCGGAAAGAGCTGGGGCCTCTTTGGACAGAAGGGCATCATGCTCAGCGGCGCCACTTATGACGTCGGCGTCATGGTGATGTTCCTCTTCCAGATGGTGTTCATGGACACCGCGCTGACCATCGTGACGGGCACGGCTGCGGAGCGCTGGAAGTACTCAGCGTTCATCATCTCGTCGTTCATCATGGGCGCCTTCACGTATCCGCTGTTCGCCAACTGGGCGTGGGGCGGCGGCTGGCTCGCGACGCTCGGCAGCAGCTACGGTCTGGGCCACGGCTACGCCGACTTCGCCGGATCAGGAGTCGTCCACTCAGTCGGCGGCATCACCGCGCTCGCGATGGCGATCCTCATCGGACCGCGCATCGGCAAGTTCAGGCGCGATGGCACACCGAACGCGATTCCGGGGCACGACATCGTGATCGTGCTGCTCGGCTGCTTCATCCTGGCGTTCGGCTGGTTCGGGTTCAACCCGGGCTCGACGCTTGGCGCGGCCGCCAATGGCAATCTGCGCATCAGCTCGGTCGCCGTGAACACGATGCTCGCCGGCATGGCCGGATCGTTCAGCGCGATGTATTACATGTGGCTCCGCTACGGCAAACCTGACGCCTCGATGACGGGCAACGGGCTGCTCGCGGGTCTTGTGGCCATCACCGCGCCAAGCGGATTCGTCAACCCGATGGCCTCGGTGATCATCGGCCTCATCGCCGGCGTGTTGTGCGCGCTGTCCGTCGAAGTTGTCGAGCGCAAGCTGAAGCTGGACGACGTGGTCGGCGCGATCTCGGTGCACGGGACAAACGGCATCTGGGGCGTCATCTCCGTCGGGCTGTTCGCGGACGGCAAGAGCAACTTCGGCGGCGCGTGGAACGGAGTGGCCGGTTCAGTCACGGGCCTGTTCTACGGCGACATGGGCCAGCTCGTCGCGCAGCTCATTGGCGTCGCGACGCTCATCGGCTTCGTCTTCACCTTCAGCTTCGTGATCAACATGATTCTCGAAGCCGTGTGGGGCCAGCGCGTGACGGCGAAGGTCGAGCTCGAAGGCCTCGACATCCCGGAAATGGGCGCCCTCGGTTATCCGGAGTTCGTGCTCAAGCCCGAACCGGCGATGGGGACGTAGGCCATTCATGTCCACGGCACTTGTTGCGAACACGACGAGGCGTCTGGTCCCCCAGACGCCGTCGTCTCTTCCGCCGGTTCCCTGGCGAGATCCGCATAGCGTCTCGCCTGGGGAACTCACCGCATACATCCAGCAGCTCGAACAGGCCTGTCTGGACAATCCGCGCTCGGCGGACCTGCGCACAGCGCTTGGCATGGCGCACGCCGTCAACTACGACGTGTATAAATCGATGGATGCGCTGGAAGACGCGCGCACGCTCGAGCCCGAGAACTTCTGGGCCCAGTTGAAGTACGCGGAGCTGCATTACCGGCTGCGCGCGCTCAACAAGGCCGAGGAGGAAACGCGACGGGCAGCGGATCTGGCGCAGAGCCCGCTGCAGCTGGCCATCGCCCGCAAGCAGATGAAGGACATCCGCGAGCTGAAGCATTCGTGCGTCCGGAATGTGGAGTGGACCAAGCCTCTGACAGTGCCGGCGCTGCTGTTGTCGGCCGGCGTCGTCGCCATGTTCGTCGTGATGCTGTGGAAGTAGAATCCCTCGTCATGGGCAAGTGGAAATACTTCATCGGCGCGTCGATACTGGCCGCCGGCCTTGTGCTCAAGGCCGGCGCGCCTCTCGTTCCCATCGGCCTGGGCCTGGCGGCTGCCGCGTTCCTGACGTGGAAGAAATCGTCGCGGCCGACCAACCAGCTGCCGCGGTAATCCGTTGAGTCCCGTCGCAGACGCGGCGTCCGGCGCCGGCGTCGAACCTGCCGCGCCGCCGCCGGCGGTCGTGATGCTCTCCGGCTGGGGATTCGTCGGCCTGTGCGCGATCGCGTCCATCGCGATCGTCGCTGCGGGCCGCATGAATCCCATGCCCGCGTGGCTGCTCGCGGCCGAAGTGCTCGCCACGATCCTCGGGCTCTTTGTCTTCGGATCGTTCAAATACCAGATACACAAGAACGCGCTGACGTACGGGATGCTGCTCGTCATCGTCGCGACGTTCTCGCAGCTCTCGACGTCGACCTGGCATGCCGAGATCGCGAAGGACGGCGCGCTGTCATGGGTGCAGCATCACCTGCTGACGTTCGCCGGCCTCGACGATCTGATCCACGCCGACACGATGCTCTTCATTCTCGGGCTGACGCTTTTCGTGTCGGTCATCGCGCAGACGCGCGTCCTCGAGGGCATCACGTTCTTCCTGCTCCGCAGAAACGGCGGCCGGATTCTCCCGACCGTGATCGCCGTAACCGCCGTGGTCGCGATCGCGTCCGGTATGCTCGGCGGCGTCTCGATGATCGGGCTGACGATCCGGACGTTCGTGATCATCCTGATGCTCGGGGCGGCGCCGATCGGCGCCGTGCGCTACGCCGTGATGGTCTGCACGGCGGTCACGACGATCTGCGGTGTCTGGACGGCGTACGGCGAGCCCCCCAATCTGATCATGAAGGCGAACCTGTTCCCGAATCTCGACAACGCCTTCTTCCTCTATTACGGCGTGCCCGTCGCCGTGGCGAGTTATGTCGCGATTGCCTGGCAGCTGCGGCGCCGGATCGGCGACCTGCACGTCGACATGGAGAACATGGACGTGCTCGACGCGAACGCGGAGGACGTCCGGTTTCTCCAGGCGTCGCGGCACGGCGAGGTGATGACACCCGTCGAGTTGATTGAAGGGCACCGCGAAGATCTGGGCCATGAGACGGCCGAGCACGTGATGGAACGGCTGCGCATGGGCGAGTCGCTCGGCATCGCGATGATTCGCGGCGACGTGCCGGAGCTGACGCGAAAGATTCTGCTCGGACACTTCGTCACGGACGAGCTCGCCGACGGTCTCGACAAGCACTACATCTACGCGCAGGAAGGCCTCGACGAACAGGCGTTCATGGCGGAGCTCGCCGTGGACGAATCGCTCGAAGCGATTGCGCCCGACCGCCGGCGCGCGCAGAAGATTGCCGGGTTCGCGCTGATCCCGTTCTTCGCCCTGCTCATCGCCCACGGCGTCAACAACGAGGTCCCGCTGTTCCTCGCGTCGTTCGCCGGTTTTCTCGCGGCGTTGCCTGGGATCTTCCGGCTGCGGCGGATGCGCGGGCTGGCAATCCACGAGGCGAATCTCGAATTCACGGAGTACTATTTCCTGTTCCCGCTGTTCCTGTCGATCACGCTGCTGACGAGCGCCGGCTTCTTCGACGTCATGCAGACGCTCGTCGTCCGCGGGATCGACGTGCTCGGCCACTCGCACGTGGCGTTCGCGCAATTCCTCGGCAGCACGGTGCTCTCGGCGATCCTCGACAACAACATCGTCGCCGACTTCGCGTCGCGCGGCCTGCACGGCCTCGGCCTCAACGTATTGAAGTTCTTCGCGATGGCCCAGATCGCCGGCTACGCGCTCGGCGGATGCTGGACGCACATCGGCTGCGCCCAATCGGTGGTCGCGTACTCGTTCATCCAGCGCGACGTCGACGAGCACTACACGCCGGTCCGCTGGATCAAGGAGATGACGCCCGTCGTCCTCCAGACGATGGTGATCATGGCGGCCATCATCTACATCGAGGGCGCGCTCCTCAAGTATCTCTGAGCCAAGCGTATGATCGGCCCGTGCATGTCGATCCCATCGCGCCGCTGGTTCTCTCGCTAGCGCTGATTCTCGTCGCCGCCAAGGTCGGCGGCCATCTCGCCGCCAAAGCGGGCCAGCCGCACGTGCTCGGCGAGCTTGGCGTCGGCGTGCTCCTCGGCAACCTCTCCCTCGCCGGCTATTCAGGACTCGACCACCTGAAAACCGACGCGTCTCTGGACATGCTGGCGCGGCTCGGCGTCATCGTCCTGATGTTTCAGATCGGCCTCGAATCGACCGTCCGCCAGATGATGAAGGTCGGCGTGTCGTCACTCGTCGTCGCGACGCTCGGCGTGATCGGACCGTTCGCGCTCGGCTGGGGCGTTGGCGTCTGGCTGCTGCCCGACGCCGGCGTGTACGCGCACATTTTCATCGGCGCCGCGCTGACGGCGACCAGCGTCGGCATCACCGCGCGAGTGTTGAAGGATCTCGGCAAGTCGCAGACAACCGAGGCGCGGATCATTCTCGGTGCGGCCATCATCGACGACGTCGAGGGCCTTGTGGTTCTTGCGGCCGTCACCGGTGCTGTCGCCGCCGCGAACGCGGGTGGCAGCCTGTCTAACGCCGCCGTCGTATGGCTGATCGTCAAAGCGAGCGCGTTCCTGTTCGGTTCGCTGGCGCTTGGTGTCTACCTGTCGCCGAAGTTGTTCGCGCTGGCATCGCGGCTCGACGCGAGCGGCGTGCTGCTCGCCGTCGGCCTCGCCTTCTGTTTCACGCTCGCGTGGCTGGCCGACCGGGCCGGGCTGGCGCCCATCGTCGGTGCGTTCGCGGCCGGACTGATTCTGGAAGACCCGGACTACAGGAATTTCGTCGAGCGTGGCGAGCACCCGCTCGAACATCTGATCGAGCCCGTTGCCGCGTTCCTCGTGCCGGTGTTCTTCGTGGTCATGGGAGTCCGAACGGACCTCGGCGTGTTCGCGAACCCCGACGTGCTCACGCTCGCCGCGGCGCTGACGGTTGCCGCGGTTATCGGCAAGCAGATATGCGGGCTCGGGGTCGTCGGGAAAGGACTCGACCGGCTGTCCGTCGGGATCGGAATGGTTCCGCGAGGCGAGGTCGGGCTGATCTTCGCGAACATCGGGCTGACCCTTGTCGTCGGCGGTCAGCCCGTCATCAATCAGAGCATCTTCTCGGCGCTCGTCGTCATGGTGATCGTGACGACGGTGATGACGCCGCCCGCGCTCAAGTGGAGCTTCAAGCGCCTCAGTACCGCTCGGCGTCGCTCTTCGGCATGAGCGGCGGCAGCTGCGACGTCTCGCCGTTGACGGTCGAGCCGGCGTGCATGAATGACGGCGCGAACTGCAGGAAGCCGGCGGGGAAGTTGAGCGTCGGCTTCGACACCGCGTTGAGCGCGTCGACATGCGAAGCATCGAGCTTCAGATCGAGCGCCGCGAGGTTCTGCTCGAGCTGATCCATGCGGCGGGCGCCGATAATGGTCGACGTAACGCCTGGCCGCGTCTGCACCCACGCCAGCGCCACCGCCGACGGATTTGTTTTGAGCTCACGCGCGATCCGGATCACCTCGTCGACGATCGTGTAGTTGCGCTCGGTCAGCGCCGATGTGACGCGCTCACCGCGGTCGGCCGCGGTCTTCGACGCGTTCTCGCGAGTGTATTTTCCCGACAGCACGCCGCCGGCCAGCGGCGACCACGGCGTCACGCCCAGCCCGAACTCCTGCGCCATCGGCATCAGCTCGCCTTCGACCGTGCGCTCGACCAGCGAGTAGGAGATCTGAATCGCCGCAACGGGCGTCGAGCCATGCTGACGCGCGAGCATCTGTGCTTCGACGACCTTCCAGGCGGGCGTATCGGACAAGCCGATGTACCGCACCTTGCCGCTGCGCACAAGATCGTCCAGCCCTCGCATCGTCTCATCGATCGGCGTCTGGCGATCCCAGCAGTGCATCCAGTACAGGTCGATGTAGTCCGTCTTCAGCCGGCGCAGCGACTGTTCGCACGCGGCCATCAGCGATTTACGTCCGGCGCCGCCGCCGTTCGGATCGCCGGGATACAGGTTGCCGAAGAACTTCGTCGCGATGACGATGCGATCGCGGCGGGCGCGGTTGCCGCCGATGGCTTCGCCGATGACCGCCTCCGAGTGGCCCCTTGGTGTAGACGTTCGCGGTGTCGATGAAATTGCCGCCGCGCCCGAGAAAGCGGCCGAGGATCGCGGCCGATTCGGCCGGCGTCGATCCCCATCCCCAGTCCTCGCCGAATGTCATCGTGCCGAGGCAGAAGGGACTGACGCGTAACCCCGAGCGGCCAAGCGTGACGTAGTCTGTGAGAGGCATAGAGGAAGTCTAGCGAATCTGGAACGGCAGCGTCGTTGTCGTGGCGGTGATGCGTTCGGTGACTGTGTCGAAGACGTCGATGTCGAACGGCTGCCCGATCTTGTTGCCGGCGAGATCTTCGAGCGAGTTGTCGACGATCAGGCGGTAGCTTCCCGCGGTCCACGGCTGCTGCGGCGTGAAGCGCCATTCCGACTCTTCGCGCGCGATGTCGATCGTGCCGGCGACGGCCGTGCGGGAATTCGCCATCGTCAGCATCCGCTGCAGCAGCGTGTAGTTCATCGATCGTCCGAAGCTGACGACGAGCGGCGTCCGCGTGCCGGCCGCGGGCGCCGCGATCCTCCACGTCTTCGGATCCGGCGGCTGACGAACCGCCGGCCCGCCGCGAAATGTCTTCTTGAAGGCCTCGGCCATGGCGACGCCGCCCGCGTCGTGCCACTCGCGATCGATCAGCAGCGTATAGCGCCTGCCTTCGGCAATCGGCGGGCCCATCGCGCGGTTCGACGTCAAGTCGCGCTTGATACGCCCCGGATCGAACGTCATCGTCAGACGCTGATTGTTCGGATCCCAGAGCTCCTGGCCAGGGAGAAACACGCCGCGCAGGACCTTGCCGTCGGCGTCGAGCACGTGAATGCGCTGCTCGGCCTCGCCGCGGCTCATCGGCGCCGAGAAATAGATGTAGAGGCGGAGCTGATTGCTCGGAAGAACACCCGCCGACGGATAGAAACGCGCAACGCGTGCAACGGGAGTGACGCGCCGCGCCGGACCGTCGAACACTCTTTCAATCGGCGTCCCGCCCGCTCCGCGAAAGACGGCGCGATACCGCGGACCAGCGGCGAGGGGGTAGGCCGGCCGGAACACCAACGATCCGCGTTCAACGGCGTACGTCCCGGTCAGCGGCGGCACGTCGCCCGTTCCTGCGTAGACGGCAAACACCGACGCCCAGCCGCCGGCAGGCGCAGAAGCGGGCGATTTCCAGCCGAGAACTGTGAACGTGTTGCCGTCGAGCCGAAGGGAGACGCTTTGAGCGACCGCGGTCATCCCCAGGACGAGGATGACCGCGATCAGGGAATAACTACGGGAGCGCAATCGTCTTCACGCTGGCCGGCGACGCCGTCAGAATCACGGCGTTCGAAGCGTCGAACTGCGCGAGATGACGGACGTTGGTCAGCGACGCGATCTTGTCGTACGGCGCGCCGGCGACGTCGACGACGGTTGGCGAGTCGATCGGCTTGTACTGTCCGAGGTTGTCCGCGTGCAGCTTCACGACGCCGAACGAGGAGTTGGCGATGAGGATGAACTCGTGGCCATCCTTCTTATACGGCACCATGTCGAGCGGCTGGTTGCCCGAGCCGAGATCGGAGATCGTCACGCCCTTGACCTGCGCGCCGGCCTTGAGATCGCTCACCGGGATCTTCACGAGCGGCGTGCACGTATACGCGGCGAGGACGTATTCTTTGCCGTCGATCGTGTACGGCACGAACGTGCGCACGGGCGACTGTGTCTCGTAGCGGCCGTGCGACGCGTGCCAGATCTGGAGTTGCGTGCCCTTGCTCGCGGTCTTGAACGGATAGGGAATCGACCGCAGCGCGGACGACCACTCTTCGTTCGACATCCCGGCGACCATCACGTTGCCGTTGACGAACGCCATGTCCGTAATCGTCTGCGTGCGCGGATTCTGGCGGGCCGCTGCGTCGGGCGCATCGGTGAAGCTGATCGTGTCGTGTCTGATGTTGTCGAGCGTCAGCAGCGTCAGCTTGCCCGATCCGTCGATACGTACGACAAGCGGCGCGGCATCGGGCCCGCGTCCCCGCGCGGCCGAGACGTAGACGTTCTTCGAGATCGGATTGACGGCGACGTCATTAATAAGGATGTCGCTCGGCATGACGCCGACGAGCGCGGCGAGCTTCTCGTCGATGGCCTGCACGTCGATCTTCGAGACTGCGGACGGCGTCCGATCGCCGGTGTCGATGGCGGCAATCGAGCCGCCGACCGAGTCGCCGACGAACAGCATGCCGTCAGGACCGAAGGCCAGCGCGCCCGCGGACTTCAGACCGGCGCTGCCGCTCGCGAAGTCACCGGCCGCAGTAACAGTCGCCGGCCTGCGCACGGCGTAGACGATGAGGACCGCGACTGCCAAGGCGACAACACCAATCTTTCGATAGTCCATAGGCCCCTCCCAAAACTGATGAACGATAGCCTAATATCTGGGGGAAGGGGAGCACGAAAATGACCAAGCGACTGCTGAGTTCGTTGGGCACTGTGGCGGCTCTGGCTGGCATGTGGGCCCTGATGTCGACACCGGCCTCGACGCAGACAAAATCGAGCGCGCCGCCGCTCGTCATCACCGCCTATGGTGGGAAGGCGCCGGCGACCCCCTATAAATCGCCGAAGACGCCCTGGGGCGAGCCGGACCTCGTCGGCGTATGGTCAAGCGACGACGACGCCGGCCTCCCGATGTCGCGTCCGCAGACGTTCGGTGATCGTCTGTATCAGACCGACGAGGAGTATGCGGCGCGGCAGCGCCAGATCGCACAACGCGCCAAGCAGGGCGATGAAAGCGCCGTCGGCCCGTTCCGTTTCGACTACGCCCGCCGTGCCTTCGCGCAGACCTCGCTCATCGTCGATCCGCCTGACGGCCGGCAACCGGCCTACACGCCCGAGGCGTTTGCTCGCGCGATGCCGCGCGGCACATACGGCAACGGCCCGCTCGACTGGACGACAGATTTCTCGACCTACGAGCGCTGCATCACCCGCGGCATTCTCGGCTCGACGCTGAACGTGATCTACGGCAACGGCGAGGAGATCGCCCAGTCGCCGGGCTACGTGACGATTACCTACGAGATGATTCACGACACGAGAATCATCCCGACCGACGGACGTCCGCACGTCGGCAGCAAGATTCGCCAGCTGCTCGGCAACTCGGTCGGTCACTGGGAAGGCGACGAGCTCGTCGTCGAGACGACGAACTTCACGAGCGAGACGGCGATCGGCGTGAACGGCAACGGCAACCGCCACAGTCCGGATCTCAAGCTCATCGAGCGCATCAAGCGCGTCGCCAAGGACATCGTGCAGTATCAGGTCACGATCGACGATCCGAAGACGTACGAGCGGCCGTGGACGATGTCGTTTCCGCTGACGCCGCTCGACGGCAACCGCATCCTTCCGTACACCTGCCACGAAGGGAACATGGCGCTCACGCAGTCGCTCGGCGGGGAACGCGCGGAGGATCGCGCGCTTGCTGAGGATCTGAAGAAGGGCGTCGTCCGCCCGCGGCGCCCGGTGCAGGACGGTCTTGGTGTTGGCGGACAGCCGGCGGGTCCCGGCGGCGGCTTCGGCCTCGGCGGCGGTCGGGGCGGCGGACGAGGCGCAGCGCCGGCTGCCGCCGGCGCCGACACGCAGGAAAGGTAGAGCGACCCTTTCAGGGTCGCGGGCTTCTTACCGCGAAGGCGCAGCCTCCGTTGGCTGCGCCTTCTTCAGATCCTTCAGCAGGATGAGCCAGTGTGGGCACTTCTTCGTGTCCGCGTACAACCGCTCGCAGTCGTCACACCGCACGCACTCGCTCTTGATGATCTTCGGTCCCTGAATCGCGCCCCACTCGCAGGCCTTCTCGCAGATCTTGCAGCTGTTGCATTCCTTCCAGCGCTTGATGCTGAAGACCGTCGTCACCTGTGATACGACGCCGAGCGCGGCGCCCACGGGACACAGGAAGCGGCAATAGACATTCCGGACGAACACCGTCGCGACGAGCAGGACCGCGAGCAGCGTCCACATCACCACCGAGCCGTGGAAGCCGAACATCCAGAACGGCTCGATGTAGCGGTAGATGAAGCGGTCGCGCGTGATGACGAAGTAGAGAATCGCCGCCGCCAGCACCGCGTACTTCACATACAACGCGCGCTTCTCGAGCCACGCCGGCGGCTCGCGCCGCCACGAGGCCGGCAGCGCGGCGTCCATCAGCTGCGTCAGCGCGCCGAACGCGCACATGCGTCCGCAGTACAGCCGTCCCCACAGCACGGTCGACACGACCGTGAACGTCGCGAGCAGATACCACGCGAGGCTGTACCTGACGATCGGCAGGTCGAGGCTGATGAGGCCGAAGATGTTGACGATCGTGATGAGCTGGCTCTTCCAGAATCCGAGCAGAACCACGCATGCGACGAGCGTCACGCGCGTCAGCGTCTTGTTCTTGCGGAAGAAGCTGACGAGGGCCAGCACGGTGAATCCGGCGAACACGCCGAGGTCCACGGCCTGCGAGCGCACGACGTCTTGCCACCCGGGCGCCTGCTCGTCCTCGTCGTTGAACTGCCACTGGTTGCCGGCGGGCTGCACCTGCGCCGCCGCATGAAGCGGCATCCGCGCGAGCACACACGCGCACACGACAGCGCAGACGAACGCTGCCGTCAGCCGTGTCATTGCGCCGGGGCGGTGAGAAGCTGCCGGGCTGCGAGGCGCGCGCTGTTGCGGATGGCGCGCGACGAGCTGGTCACGCTGATCGTGGCTCGCGAGATCGCGTCGACGTCGACGCCGACCTTGAACGCGTCGCGGATGTTCTTGCCGCGGAACTGCGCGGCGAACCCCGCGGTGTCGACCGAGAAGTTGCCGTACGGCTCGTGGTGCTCAACGACAATGATGCCGGTGAGGATGCCCCTGGTGTCCATCCCGACGAGGATCTTGATGGGGCCGTCGTACGCGCGCTCGAGCGGCTGCAGCTCCGTCGTCCAGAACGCGAGGCCGAGCAGCGACTGGCCGTTGAACGCCTTGAAGTGCGGCGGGTCGCCGCCTTTCGGCGAAAACGCGGTCGCGCCCGGAAACAGGCGCTTGAGGTTGCCCTCGAGCCTGGGATCCATCGGCGCCTGGGCGGTGAGGACGGCGACGGCGACGAGCGCGAACGCGACCGACAGTGAGTGGCGCACCGGGCGAGATTATAGCGCTACACTATCCGCCCGAGTCTGCAGGTAGAGCTTGTAAGTATGTAGGGTGGCTCTTTCAGGGCCGCCAATCTGGAGGACCGAATGAAACCTCTTATCCCCGCGTTTGCCGCCGCGGCGCTGCTGGCGATGGCGCCGGCCATCATGCACGCCCATTTCAAGCTGGTCGAGCCGGCGTCGTGGCTGATTGAAGACGATCGCGGCGATCCGCAGAAGGCCGGTCCGTGCGGCGGATCGAACGCCGACTGGGGCAAGCCGAGCTTCGCCGTCACGCAGGCCGCCGGCGGCAGCACGCTGCATGTCAAAGTGCAGGAGACGATCTACCATCCCGGCTTCTATCGCGTCGCTCTGGCCGTGAACTCGCCGGCCGAGCTGCCGCCCGATCCGAAGGCGACGACGGTCGCGAGCGAGCGCGGTCCGCAGTCGGTGTCAGGCGAGATCATGAATCCCGTGCAGATGCCGGTGCTCGCCGACGGGCTGTTCGTGCATCACGAGCGCGCGGCCACGCCGTTTGAAACCGACGTCACGCTGCCGAACATCAACTGCAAGAAGTGCACGCTGCAGGTGATTCAGTTCATGGAGCAGCACGGCGCGAACAACCCGGGCATGTACACGTACCACCACTGCGCCGTTGTCCAGATCACGGCGGACGCGAAGAAGCCGATCGACGCGGCGTGGCCAAAGGAGCGGTAGAGGGATGAACATGATTTCCGGATTTGTGACAGCCGTCGCAGTCGTGTCAGTGTGCGCGCAGGCGGCAGCCGCGGCCGATCGCTTCGAAGTCACGAGCCTCAAGGCCGTGCGGCCGACGCTCGTCAAGACCGTGGACGCGCTGCAGAAGGGCAACGTGAAGGCCGCGAAGGAATCCTTCGGCGATTTCGACTCTGCGTGGAACGGCGTCGAGGTGTACATCAACACGCGCGACATGGAGATGTACAACATGCTCGAGCGCGTGATGCAGGCCAAGCTGACGGCCGGCCTGAACGAGGCGACGCCGAACACGCCCGACCTCCTCGCGCAGGCGAAGGCGATGCTGGCGAAGTTCGACGAGGCGATCGCGAACGTCGAGAAGGCGCAGCCGCTCGGCCCGCTCTACGACGACGTGGCGCGGCTGAGAACGGTGCGCGCGCATCTGCGCGAGGTGAATCCGGCGTTGAAGGCCGGCGACCTGGTCAAGGCGCGCAAGTCGTTCGGCCAGTTCGACGAGAAGTGGGACAGCATCGAAGACCTGGTGAAAGAGCGCGACGTCAGGGCGTACAACACGATCGAAGACGGCATGACGAACATCGGCCTCGCGCTCAAGCAGGCGACGCCTGACGCGACGAAGGTGCAGACGCTCGTGAGCGGCGTGATGGACGAGTACAACAAGATCGTTGCGCAGGTGACGCGAGAGGCCCGTGGGCGCTAGGACGGTGATCCTCGCGGTCGCATGTCTCGCCGCGGCGGTGGCCGCGACGGCACAGGTGCCGGCGACGCCCGAGTCGATCGCGGCGGGCCAGCAGCTGTACTTGAAGAACTGCGCCTCGTGCCACGGCCGCAACGGCCAGGGCGGGCCGGGCAACGACCTGATCCCCGCGGCTCCAGGCCTGCAGGGCGACAAGTGGGATCACGGATCGACCGATCAGGCGATCTTCGACAACATCAAGAACGGCATCGCGCCCGACTTCAACATGGTGCCGTTCAAGGACAAGCTGAAGGACGACGAGATCCGGACCATCGTCGCCTTCATCCGCTCGCTCGAGACGAAGAAGTAGGGCCATGCGACGACTGCTGCTGACGTTCGCGGTGTGCGTGTGTGTGTCGACCGGCGCGGCGGCGCAGTGGCTGAACTACAAGACGCCTGGCGTGCCGCGAACGCCTGACGGGAAGCCGAAGCTCGACGCGCCGGCGCCGCGCGCGCTGGACGGCCATCCGGATCTGACCGGCGTCTGGATGCACGAGCGCCAGTCCGTGGCGGAGATCAGGCAGATCTTCGGCCCGTCCATCGACGAGCGCGTCAAGGTCGACGCGCCGGGTATGGAGATCGGCACGCAGCACAAGTACGCATTCAACATCCTGCTCGATTTCAAGCCTGAAGGTTCGCCGATGCGGCCGGAGACGGCAACGCTGTTTGAGCAGCGCAGGGCAAATCCGCGACCACAGGACGACTGCGATCCCACAACGCTTCCGTTTGGTTTCCCGCTGCAGGGCCTGCTCTCGGAGCCGATCAAGATCGTGCAAGCGCCGCGCGTGACCATGGTGTTGTACGAAGCCGGCGCGAACTTCCGTCAGATCTACGCCGACGGGCGCCAACTGCCTGCGGAATTCAACCTGCCCGCTTACCTCGGCTACTCCGTTGGACGATGGGACGGCGGGACGTTTGTTGTCGAAAGCGCGGGGTTCAACGACAAGACGACGCTCGATGCGATGGGGCACCCGCATAGCGATCAGCTGCGGATCACTGAACGTTTCCGCCGTCGCGACTTCGGTCACCTCGATGTCGAAATGACGTTCGACGATCCGAAGATGTACACGCGGCCGTTCACAATCCGCGTGCCACACGATCTGCTTGCCGATCAGGACATCTTCGAGATGTATCCGGAGAACGAAAAGGACTGCGCGCACATCGGCAAGCGGTAGGCGGTGATGGGGTCATTCGGCGACTTGGTGATTTCATGATCGATCACCAAATCGCCGAATCGCCGAATTTACCGATTTACTTCGACAGCGGATCCGGCCGCACCTGGAACTTCACCAGCTTGCTCGTGTTGCCCTTGCCGCCTTCCGCGTGGAACGGCGCGCGCGTCGCGTACGTTGTGTAGAGCCCCTTGCCCTTCCAGCCGCCGTTCGGGTTGTCGATGCGCCCGTCCATGCCTTTGGCAAAGAAACCCATCGGGTACGGCACGCGGAACGTCAGGAACTTTCCGTCGACCAGCGCGAGCAGGCTCTCGGACAGATTGCCGGTCGAGATCGGAACTTCCTTGCCGACGCCGAGCAGGTCGAAGCGGTCGACGAAGTCGTAGTACACCGAGTCGGCGCTTGCGTTGTCCACGGCGCCTTTGTAGTTCGGGCCCGGCAGCGTGTAGAGCGTCCAGCCTTCGACGCAGTGCTGTCCGGTCGCCGTCGGACCGTTCAGCGGTCCCTTGCACTTGCGGCGATCGAAGCTCGCGAGCTGTCCGCTCGCGAGCACCGTCCAGACGACGTTGTTGCTGTCGACGTCCATGCCGCGCGGCGCGAATCCCTGCGCGGCGGCCTTCGGGTTGTTCCACGGGACTTCGTAGAATTCCGTGAGCGCCGTTTCCGGCGGATGCGCGCCGGGCACGACGCGTCCGAGGCCGCCGGGGAAGCCCTGCACGGTCCCCCAGACTGATCCGTCGAATGCCGGCGAGTCGCCGTAGAACGTGAAGTTGACGCGGCGATCCTTCGTCGGATCCGCCGGCTGGTTCGGTTCGGTGTAGGCGTCGCGCTTGCCGTTGCCGTTGTTGTCGATGACGAACGCGGTCCAGCCCTGCGCGAGCTTCTCGTCGTGCGTCTTGTCCCAGATCTTGATGTCGAACCAGCCCTCGACGCCTGCCGGGCCGAAGGACGACCAGATCACGTCGTTCTCGTCGACGTTCACGTGACCCCACGTGTAGCACGTGTCGATCGTCGTGAGCGTCTTCGTCTTCGGGTCGTACATCTCCAGCCCGCGCTGGCTCTGGTTGATGGGGAAGAGTTTCGCGGACGGATGATCGGAACCGGCGCGGCACCAGTCCGGCGTCTGCGGCTTGCGCACGCGCGCGGCCGCCCAGACGCGGCCTTGCTTGTCCATCGCGAAGCTGTGCACGGTGGTCTGGCTGTTCCAGATCGCCTCGTCGCCCCAGAACGGCGATGGCCCGGCCGGCGGCTGATCGCCGGAGCTCGGTGTGCCGGGATCGCGGACGATCAGCTTGATCTGACTCGCCGTATTCGTCTTCGGATCGACAACCGGGAGATAGTCGCCGCTTTCCTCGAGCGCGCCGTAGATCGGCCCGTTGGCGTTGACGGTCGGATTGCGTTTGTCGCTGGCGATCTCGTCGTGCATGTACACCTTCGGATCGGACCAGTCCCACATCGTGATGACGACGTTGCGCTCGCGGCCCTGCGGGCGTTCTGGCGCGGCCGACGGCAGCTCGCCCTTCGCGATGCGATCCGTCCAATCCGCGTACATGCCCAACGCGCGCTGGCGGCCGACTTGCGTGAACCGCGCGCTCATGCCGCCGCCGGCCTGGCCGGCCTGAATCCGCTTGTCCCACGCCGCCTTCGAGTCCGCCGCGCCGTCGCGGAACATCTTCGGAACCGTGCGCGTCGCTTCGCCGCCCATCTGATGGCAACCGGTGCAGCCGTCCGTGTTGACGATGTTGCGGATCCACTCGCCCTGGGCGCGCACGTTGGGGGAGATCCCGTTGCCCTGCTCGCCAGTGCCGGGGAAGTCGCTCTTCGGCGGCATCTGCATCAACGCATACCAGTACTGCGCCGGGTAATACTGCGCCGCAGACTTCTTGTCCGGCGCCGCCACGGCCGTGATGTTGACGATCTTGCCTGGCGCCGCTTTGGTTTTCGGCGAGTCGACGAGCCCGTAACCGCGGACCCACACGTCGTACTCGGCTTTCGGCAGATCGGGAACGACGAAGCGTCCGCGATCGTCGGTCACGACGCTCCTGATGAAGCGCGTCGGCAGATTTCGTGTTTCGGCGATCACCCACACGCCGGCTTCAGGGCCGCGTGCGCCGGTGACGACACCGCCGATGTCGTCGCCGTCGATCGCAGGGGCGCCTGCGTTGGACTGCTGCCCCGCGACCACAATAACGAACGACGCCAGAAACACGCCTGCACATCCCAGCGCGACGGTTCCCCAACCGAGACCTTTTGACGGCATAATCCCTCCTTCGCCGGAGCCGATACTACTCTTACCGGCCTGAAAGTTGCACTGCCGGATACAACCTTTATGAAAAAGCCCTTCGCCACCGCCCTTGTCGTCGCCGCGCTGATTGGCCTGCTGCCGGGCGCCGCGTCGGCCGACGTATTGACGTTCACGTGCGACCCGGGGGCAGAATCGACGCCCGCCGGCTGGTTTGGCGGGCCCTGGTCGGCGCCAATCAGGGTCGTCGTCGATTCCAGCGCGAGGACGGTCGAGCTGTTCGACAAGGACAACATCGCGGTCGCCGTGACCGCCCGGCCGGCGCGCCTCGCCAGCCTGAACGACTACAAACTGGACATCCTGATCACCGAGAACGTAATCAGCTGGGGCGTCGTCGAGATGTGGGGCTTCAGCGGGTACATCGACCGCCAGAGCGGCCGCCTCGACATGCTCTGGATCAACTCGTCCGGCTACAGTCCTGACACGCAGAACCGGCAGTTTCACGGGACCTGCCGGCAGCGCTGAGGGCTGAGGGCTACGTGCTGAGGGCGCGCTACTTCTTGTGCGTGTCGAGGAAGTCGAAGATCTGACTCGCGTACGTGAGGTAGGCCTCGAGGTGGGTTCCGCCAGGAACCGTCGCATACACCGTCTCCACCCCCGCGGTTTGTGCCGCGTCCGCCATCTTCTGTGAAGCGGCGATCGGGTTGACGGTGTCCTGGTCGCCGTGGACGACCAGCAGCGCCAGTTTTCCCTTGAGCCGATCGAACGGATAGGCGTCGTAGACGATCGGCGCGGAGCTGACAACGACGGCGGCGAATCGTTCCGGATATTTCTGGGCGAGATATAGCGCGCCGGAGCCCGACGGATTCTGTCCGTGCAGGTACACGCGCGACAGATCGACGTTGTACTCCTTCGCGACGAGATCCATCACGTACAGCGCGTCCTGCTCGGCGCGTTCGTCTTCCTGCGCCGTCCAGCCCGCGGCGGGCGCCGCGGCACCCGGCCGCGCGATTTGATAGCGGCTGCCGTAGTACGGCTGGCTCAGCCCGCGATATCCCATCGGCGTGACGACGATGTAGCCGCGCTGCCCGGCGACGCGCACGAGATCGTTCTGCGCGCGGTACGGTCCGTCGACGGTGTTGCCGGCGCGAAGCGTCACGAGCATCGGGAGCTTCGCGTCCGGCGTCCAGCGCTCGGGAACGAAGAGGCGGTACGGAATCGACTCGCCGGTGCCCGGAAAGTTGTAGATGCGGTACTGCTCCCCCTTGTGCTGATAGAGCGGGGCGGTCGGGCTGGGCTGGGGCGGCGCCGGCGGCTGTGCCGCCCCGCGGGCCTGGGCGAGCGCCAGCAAGATGACTGGAATGAGTCGCATGAAAACAGCTTATATTGCATCGAACGCGGGAGGATCTATGAAGAAGATTGCGCTGGCGATCATGATGGCGGCGGCGGTGGCGAGCCTTTCGGCTCAGAAAGCACGATGGACCGTGACCCGGACGGCCGACGGTCAGCCTGACCTGCAGGGCACCTGGGCGAACAACAACGCGACGCCTCTCGAGCGACCGTTGGAGTTCGCCGGCCGACCGTCGTTGACGGAGGCGGAGGTGGCGACGCTGAAGTCGCGCTCGGCGCGGCTGTTCAACGGCGATGGCGACGCCGCATTCGGCGACAACCTCTTCAGCGCGCTACTGGCCAATCCCGACAAGTTCGTGTCCGTCGACGGCAGAACCGGCGACTACAACCAGTTCTGGCTTCCCGATCGCGTCTTCGACAACCGCACGTCGTACATCACGGATCCGCCGGACGGAAGAATTCCGGCGCTGACGCCCGCCGCCCAGCGGCGCGTGGCCGCCGAGGCGGCCGCCCGGCCTGTGCTTCCCGCGGGTCCCGAGGATCGCTCGTTGTCCGAGCGCTGCATCACGTTCGGTGTTC
>Ga0315281_10001006_pt1 | contig 40857 bp, 30 predicted proteins | sample YL17G07_0_MG_FD_204540 | JGI IMG/M metagenome (GOLD analysis project Ga0315281, IMG submission 204540) | Sediment microbial communities from Yellowstone Lake, YNP, Wyoming, USA - YL17G07_0 | ecosystem: Environmental > Aquatic > Freshwater > Lake > Sediment | place: USA: Wyoming | collected...
CGAACCCGTCCGTGGCGAACATACAGACTCCGAGGGAGTCCATCGCGGCATAGTCGTTCTGGCCGCGCGCGGTGGAAGAATTAAGATGGCAGGCGCCCCTGGTCGCGGTGACGTAGGTCATGGCTAGGTCGATCGTCCGGTGAGGGTCCCAGGCGGCCAGCTCGTGCCCTTTGCTGTGGACGGCGAACCCGGTCGAATTCCCGCCGACCCGGCCGGCCAGCGCTTTGACTCCCTGCGAAGCGAGGTCGCCGATTCCCTCGCGAAGGGCGATCTTGCGGACCAGCTCGAGGACGGCGTCCGCGTTGCCCCAGGTGAGGTCTATCCCGTCCAGGAAGGTCCTGTCGATGAGCTTCTTCTCGTAGGCTTCCATCAGGAAACCGATGACATTCCCGGTCGAGATCTGGTCGAGGCCGTAGTCGTCGACGTCATAAATGGCCTTCATGAGGGCGCCCAGGTCGGAGATCATCAAGTTGGAGCCCATCATGCCTCCCGTCTCGTACTCGGGTCCGTCATGGACGAGACCCGCGTACTTACCGCCCCGAACGGCCCCGGCCTTCTTGCAGCTCAGCGGGCAGCAGAAGCAGGCGAAGTCCCGGACCCAGGTCTTCTGTTCGGCGGCGATGCCGGAGATCTTGTCCACGTCTTCGAACGAGCCCTGGGAGTAATTCTTCACCGCCATGAGGCCGTTCTCGCTGGCGTCGATCAGGGCCCACGCAGTCCCGTAGCGCCGCCAGCCGTCATAGTTCAGCCCGCCGCTGAATCCGTCCTTGAAGGTCTTCCGGATGTCGTCGAGCACGGCGAGGAAACCCTCGTGGTCGGCGACAGCAGGCTGCCGGCTGCCGCGGACGGCGATCCCTTTCAGTTTTTTTGAACCCATGACGCAGCCGACCCCGCCGCGTCCCGCGGCCCGGGCCGCCGTATTAAGGATAGCCGCGTAGGAGACCAGGTTCTCTCCGGCCGGGCCGATATAGCAGGTCCGAAAACGCCGGTCGCCCAGTTCTTCGATGAAACGCCGGTCGAACTCGTCGGTCCCCATCCCCCAGAACTTCGAGGCATCGCGGACCTCGACCTTGTCGTCATCGATAAAAAGGTAAACCGGTTTCGGGGCCCGTCCCGTGACCACGATGCCGTCGTAGCCGGCGAACCGGACCTCGGGACCGAAGAAGCCGCCCATGTTGGAGTAGCTAACGGTGGAGGCCTTTGGGTGCTTGGACTTTAAGGGAGACGTGCGCGGCGATTTGGTCACGACGCACGTCCTGGACGCCGAAGGGATGGGGAACCCTGAGAATGGGCCCGGCATGAAAAGGAGCGGATTCTCAGGGGAGAGGGCGTCGACCCCAGGCTTTTTAAGTTTCTCCGCCAATATCTTCATGCCTAGGCCCCGGCCCCCGATGAAACGCCGGGCATCATCCGAGGAGAGTGGGACCTTTGCCGATTTCCCGCTTGTCAGGTCCACTTCGAGGAGAACGCCATGGTATCCGTAGAGTCTGTCGTTCGCCATCTTTTCCTCCCTCAATCCTGCCCGTACCAGAGCTTGGCTAGAGCTTTTGCGGCTAGGTCGGGAGAGAAACCGTAGTGCCTCCCGTTCGTCCCTTCGACGACATAGCTCAGGGCGCCGTAAGGGCAGCGCTTGACGCATTGTGGATCGCCGCCGCACAACGTGCACATCCGTTCGGGCTTGTTGGTTACGGGATTGGGGGTGATGGCGCCCACCCGCTTGGTCCTGCAAGCTTCGGCGCACGAGCCGCAGCCGATGCAGCGCGCCGTATCGTTCCGGACGACCGGGAGCTTTCCGTCCCGGTAAAGGGCCTTCCATCCGGTCTTGGGATCGGGGTCCACGGGACAGGCTTCTATGCAAGGCGCATCGTCGCACATGAGGCAGGTGATGGGAATGTCAATGTCAGGGTTGTAGGCATAAACCCTGATGTTGGCATAATAGGGATTGCCCAATCCGGACAGTTCCCTTTCGTTCACGGTCTCCCGGCGGTTGAACGAAGAGCAGGCGGTCTCGCAGGTCCGGCAGCCCGTGCACTTGTTGAAGTCGACGACGATCATCGAGAAAACCGTTTTCTCTTCCTTGGTTTGGGCATGGACCTGCCTGACCAGGAAACGGTTGAGCAGGAGGAGGCCTCCGCTCCCGACGACGATGTCCCTGAGAAAGGCCCTCCTTGACGGGTCCTTGGAACGAGCCGGCTCTTTGAACGTCAGCATTTCCGGGGCTCGTGGCTTCATTCGAGCTCTCCTTGACGGCGTTTTTTGTGCCTCATCATGGGGCGAAAAAAAACGGTGAGACGTGTCCTTTCCTGGCGATCATCCGGTCCAGGGCCTGAAGGCTGGACATGACCGCGCGGGGCTCATCGAACTCGTCTGCGGAGTCCCAGATCCCAGGCCTGTTCCACAGGTATCCGAAGACCTTATCGAACCAGAGTGCGGCGCTGGACGTGTGCGTGTGCTCGAGGGCCGCGAGCGAAAAAACAAGGATGTCGGCCAGGCCCGCGGCGGACGGACTTCCGGCGCCCACGGGTTTTTTTCGTGCGTCGATATTCTCATAATCCACCGGCCCGGGCTCGGGGCCGCTCTCCCAGCACGTTTCGAGAGTGCGAAAACCGAGCTCCATGGCATCCAGGAATACCTGCCTGTTGCCCTCACGAATGGCTTCGGCCATGACCAGCCAGGCGGCCTGGACGCCTTCCCGGCCGCTCACGGAGCGTCCTTCATAGGCGAGGGCGTCGTCCGGAAACGGCGTGAAATCAGGTCGCAAGTAAGAGAGAGCGTAGCCCTGTCCTCTTTGCCAATGGTATTGAAGAATGAACCGGACGCACATCCGGGCGAGCGATTCAAGATTCCCTCGTTTCGTCCTTTCGGTCAGGGTGAAGAGGGATCCCAGTAAGCGAACCCACGTCCCCAAGCTTTTCGTCCCGGGCTCGAGAGCGTCGGAAGAGGCATAAGGCCTGAATTGAGGCGCGAGGACCATCTCTGTGGCGAAGAATGCCGCTTCTTCGGCCAGCTTCAAGGCCGTATCGTCGCGCCCGGCGGCGGCGTATTCAGCCAGGCCGAGCGCCATGCCGATGGCGGCTTCAGCGTCCGGACCGGATCCTTTGACCTTCCAGTCTCTTGTGAGGAGGCTGTGCCAGCATCCGCGTTCGTCCCGGCCATGCTTGACCAGCGCTTCCTCACCCTGACGCGCGGCTTCGAGATACACTCGCCCGCCGGCGAAGTCCTTGAAAAAGCGGGAAAAGAGCCAAAGAGCGCGGCCCTGGAGTTCGATCCGCTTATCGGTCGAAGGATACGTCCCGTCCTTCTTCCATCGCGTAAAGAAACCCCCGAACTGCCGGTCGATCCCGTAATTCCCCCATAGAGGCATTCTCTTATCGAAAAGGTCCCGGCGGAAAAAATCCCGGAGTTCTTCGAGCGTCCAGTGGCCGATCTGCGTGACCTGCCGGTTGGGGTCGATGTTGAAGGGAAGAAAGGTCCGGGCTTGCGGGCTGGTTGAAGCTTCCGGTGCGGGCAGACCGGACCCCGGCAGCGCCGGGCCTAGGGACGCCCCCAGGCCTCCGACAACGGCGCTCGAGAGGAACTTCCTCCTCTTCATCCTGCCCCCTCAGTGTTTCTGCCAGTCCGGCTTATGGTTATAGACCCATCCGTAATAATCGACCTTCTTGAGCTCTGATGCGGCATCCCTGTCGATGATTATAATGGCGTGGGGGTGCATTTGCAAGACCGATCCAGGGACCATGGCAGTGATCGGGCCTTCACAAGTCGCCGCGATGGCCCTGGCTTTTTTCTTCCCGAACGCCAGGAGCAGGCACATCCGGCTGTCCATGATCGTCCCGATGCCCATGGTGATGCAATGGAACGGGACGTTCTCTTCCCCGCCGAAGAAGACGGCGTTGTCTTTCCGGGTCTGGTCGGTCAGGATTTTGATCCGCGTCCGCGAGGCGAGCGACGAGGAGGGCTCGTTGAACCCGACGTGGCCGTCGGTCCCGATGCCCAGGATCTGGACGTCGATCCCGCCCGCGGCCTTGATGTCCTCCTCATACCGGCGACAGAAAGCCGGGATGTCCTTGGTCATGCCGTCCGGAATATGGACGTTTTCCTTGGGTACGTTGACATGGCCGAAAAGGTGTTGTTCCATGAACGCGTGAAAGGACGAAGGGTGGTCGGCGGCCAGGCCGACGTACTCGTCGAGGTTGAACGTCGTTACCCGGCTGAAATCCAGATCCTCCTCGCGGTGCATCCGAATCAGATCTTTGTAGACCAGGAGCGGCGAGTTGCCCGTGGCGAAACCGAGCACGGGCCGCGCTTTTTCCCGGACGACGCGGGCCACGATTCGGGCCGCGATGCGGCTGGCCTTCTGACTATCGGGTTGGATGATGATTTCCATGTCTATTCGATCCTCGGCAGGCTGGCGGCGGCGACGGCCTGACCCACTCTCCGGCTCTTTTCATCAAGAAGGTGGAGCCTGACGCGCGACTCGGTCCCGGGGAATTCCTTATGCAGAACCTTGGCGGCCTTCTCCATGATGATGTTCCCTCCCGTCCCGGACATGACTCGGCCGAGGACGAGGAGATTCCTGTAGCTATAGAACATCTCGTAGCAGGGGACGGCGTAACCAAGGTAGATTCCGATGTCCTCGAAGACCCGCCAAGCCGTCCCGTCGCCCTTTTCGGCGAGCCCCTGGACCTTCTTGAGCCGCTCGGGCAGGCGCATGTCCTCCGGGAACTCGATCCCGGCCCGGACGGCCAGCTTGTTCACGGCCTGCTGCGAAAAGTAGTTCGCTCCGACGCCTCGGTCGCCCGACCATTCGTCGGCGACCGCCTCCGGGCTGATGTCTATGGGGGCGAAAGCGAGTTCGTCCAGCCAGCCCGGGATGCGGCCATCGGCGTTGAGGAAGCCGCCGGCCTGACTCGATCCCATGGCTACGCCGAGCATCGCCTTTTCGCCGAGGGACATCATCCCGGCCAGGGCCGTAACCTCGCCGTCGTTGATGACCTCGAAAGGGACCCGCCATTCGGCTTTCATCTTGTTGAACATGTCCTTGACCTGGATGTTGAAGACATCCAGCGGGACCGACCGGAAAAGAGAGGCGATCCGGACCTGGTTGTTGATGTAAATGCCGGCCGAGCTGCCGCCGATCGCGTCTACCCGCGAGAGGTGGGAAGCGGCCTTTTTCAAGCCATTCCTGATGTTTTCGTAATGGTATTGCGGGTCGGACCGCTCACCCGGCGTCCACGGGATCTCTTCGCTGAAGACGGGTTCACCATCCCTTACGGCCGCGACCTTGAAATCGCTGGCGCCGAGATCAAAACCGATCCGGCAGCCTTCCAGGTGGCCGCCCAGGGCGGATTCGCTTTCCCGGGATTCGGGGAACTCCCTGGGTTCGACGATCTCGACATGAAATTCATTCTCATAGACCCTTCCCATGAGTTCGACATCGAAGGCGCGCCGGCCGCGAGGCGAGTAGGCCTTCCGGATGATCTCTCCGACGTCCCGCGGGCCCTGGAAATGGACCTTCCAGCCCCCTCGGGACCAGAGCAGGAACTTGACGATCCTCTCGGCGTATATCGTCGTCGCTTCAGCGGCCGCAGGGTCCGGAGGCAGGACTTCCGTCTCAAATATAGAGATGAGGCCGTTTTCTCTCTCGACTCCGATCCTCAGGGGAACGCCCTTTCCCGAATCCTTTACGGCCTTTCGGTAGTTCAGCCAGGCCAGGCTCATGGGCCTGAAACCGGGGTCGAAGGTGGGTTTGATCCCAGGCTCGACATTCAAGATCTCCGGCAGGCGACTGACGGAGGCGGCGTTCATTCGGCTTTCCATGGTTTCCTCGCGTTCTCCAAGACCTTCAGGTCCCGTAGACCATTCATTATAGCTTACTTGCGTTTCCTCTTTCAAACGCCGGCTGCTTATGGTAAAGGATTAGGAAGGAGGCCGCGATGTCTGAAAAGATATTGTACCTGTCAAGGGCTGACGTGGAAGCCGCGGGTCCGCCCATGGAGGAGATCATCGCCTCGCTGGAAACGATGTTCCGGGAGAAAGCGGCGGGCCGGACCGAGATGCCGCCCGTGCCGGGCATCCACACCAGGCCGGACACGTTCATCCACGCCATGCCGGCCTATATCCCCGCGTTGAACGCGGCGGGCATGAAATGGGTGAGCAACTATCCCGGCAACCGGTTCCTCGGGCTGCCCAACATCACCGGGCTCATCGTCCTCAACGATCCGGAGACAGGCCTGCCTCTTACCGTCATGGACGCGACCTGGATCACGGCCAAGCGGACGGGCGCGGCTACGGCCCTTGCGGCTAAGTTCCTTGCCAGGCCAGGGTCACGGACCGCCGGCGTCCTTGGCTGCGGGGTCCAGGGGAAGAGCAACATCGAGGCGCTTCGGACGGTCTTTTCGCTGGGAAGGATCATCGCTTACGACAAGGACCCAAGGGCTGTGGAAATGTTCATGGTGGAAATGCGCAAAGATCAGGGCATCGAGGTCATCGCGGCGAGGACGCCCTTCGAAGCCGTGAAGGGCTGCGACATCGTTGTCACCGCCGGGCCCATTACGAAGGTCCCGCACGCCACGATCCAGCCGGGCTGGCTCGGCCGCGGGGCTTTCGCATCTCTCGTCGATTACGATTCCTACTGGGACCCCGGAGCCCTGGCCGAGGCGGACAAATTCTGCACGGACGATATCCGTCAGCTCGAATACGCGAAAAGTACGGGTTATTTCCAGAGCATCCCTCCCGTCTACGCTGAACTCGGAGAACTCGTCAGCGGCCGGAAGGCGGGCCGGGAGTCGGATGCGGAACGGACAATAGCCTGCAACCTGGGCCTTGCCCTTGATGATATGGCGACGGCCCCACTCGTCTATAGGAAGGCCCTGGACTTGGGGATCGGGGCTTGGCTGCCGCTGTAAAGGCTTGCCTGACGTTCTCATGCATGTCCTGGACCGGGGACTGGACCAGGAGGGGGGCGGTAGGAGCCGCCGGTTCAGGATCGCGCTTTCTTAAGGACGGACGTGATCTCCTCGACGAGGGGTTTCGATCCGAGGTAGAGAGCTGTGCGCTGGTGCGGCTTCTCGGGGACGATGCTCAAAATCGGCGTCCCCACTTCGTCCACGGCGCTCCCGCCCGCTTCACAGCACATGAAGGAGACCACGGCCGCCTCGTACATAAGGCGCAATTTTCCCTTCGGCCTGTTCTTGGCCGGGTCCGGGTGGTTGACGATCGCCGGGTAGAGGAACAGCCCGCCGTTGGTCAGGATCCGATGAAAGTCCCCGGCCAGGGCGCCAAGATAACGAAAGGCGTATCTCTTCTCTTTTTCCTCAATCCATTCCCGTATCGGCCTGGCGAACGTCCCCCGGTTCGATGAATTGAAGGACAGCTCCCATGTTTTCGGGTTTTCGGGAAGAACCATCCGCGTGGGCTTGACATAGTTCATGACCTCGTCGATATGGAACCGCCAGCAACCGGCGTTCCTCAAAGCGATGGTGAACGTCCCGGTGGGGATGACGAACATGCCTGCGGCGATGTACTCGTGGCCTGCCCTGAGGTGCAGGTCTTCGGGGCCATCGAGGTTCCTCTTGGCGATGCCGAAAAGGAAACCGATGGGCAGGTTGTGAGGGACGTTGGAGGAACCGTCCATCGGATCGTAGTAGATGAAGTACCGGCCGCCCTCGGTGTTCATCGGAATGATCTCTTTTTCCTCTTCGCTAACGGCATGGATGACCCGCCCGGAGCTTCCGACGTAGTGCTTCACGACATCGTTGGCGATCTGGTCCATCTGGAGGACCTCCTCGCCCTGGACGTTGGTCGATCCGGCCAGGCCCAGATTGCCGCGCAGCGCCCCGGTCAGGTAATAGTGCTGGATGCGCTTGGCGGCATTGAGGATGGAGTTCATCAGGATCAGGAAATGGTAGGTCCTGTTGTGGCGTTCCTGGTGTTCCAGCAGGAAATCCATGAATGTCTCTTCGAATAGAAGCATCGAAACCTCCCTGGCAGCTTAAGGATTAATTATCACAAGAAGGGAACGAAATCAACATTCCCGATGCGGCCCTCCCAGCGGCCCCTTACGTGAACAGGGTGGATTTGAATCCTTTTCCGAGGACGTCATAGGTGTCGTTGATGATGACGAAAGCCTGCGGGTCGATCTCCTTGATGAAGTCCCGGAGTTCGGCCAGCTGCTTGCGGTGGATGACCGTCAGGATGATCTCACCCTCCCGGTTGAGGTAGAGGGACCGCGACTTGAGGGCGGTGCCGCTTCTTTCGAGCGTGTTCATGATGAACTTTTCGATTTCCACCGTCCGGTTGGAGGTGATGATGACGAGCTTGGAGTAGTTCCAACCCTCCAGGATCATGTCGATGACCTTGGTCGAAATGAAGAGGACGATGTATCCGTAGAGCGGCGCCTCCAGCTGGCGGAAGGCGAATCCGGAGGCCGAGATGATGATGAAGTCCGTGATCATGATCCCGAAGCCGATGGAGATTCCCGTGTACTTACTCACGACCATGCCGACGATGTCCGAGCCCCCCGTCGAGGCGTGGCCCCGGAAGACGATTCCCAATCCGATCCCGAGGAGGATGCCGCCGTAGATGGAGGCCAGGATCTTATTGTCGGTCGCGGAGGGGAGCCTGAGAACCTGGTTGAACGCGTCGATCATGACGGATGAAATCAGCATTCCCGCGAGGCTCTTCAGGACGTACTTCTTGCCCATGGTCCGAAGGCCGAAGATGAAGATGGGAATGTTTAGGACGATGATCATCGCGCCGACGGGGAGCTTGATGAAATAGTTGATGATGATGGCCAGGCCCGAGACCCCTCCCGGAACGAAATGGTGGGGGATGAGGAACATGGAATAGGACAGGCCCATGATCGCGCAGCCCAGGACGATCTGGAGGGTGGGAGCGGTTTGTTTCTTGAGGTATCGGATCGTATTTGCCATGTTCGTTGTCCCGTTTGTTTTATTTATCACAGATCTCCGTTAAGGTCAATGGAATCCCAAAAGTGACGATTGGTAATTTTGGGACGAGGCGTGTTGATTTTATTTAAACCCGTGCTATAATATGGTCAAGACTTCACTTGGCTGGCTGTGTGAAGTTTTGAAGATACCCTCCTTCAATATCCCCTATTAATTTCCCCAAAACCCAACAGCCAGCACTTACCCTCCCGGCCGCCGAAGCCGGCCTTCGACAGCCTTATTTGACATCTCCTTTTTCCTCATCTTACAATTATGCTTACATGCCCCAAGAAGACGCCCGTGCCGGGAGTTTTTGGAACCGCGACTTCATCGTCGCCCTCCTCGGCTATTTCTTCCTCTACATGTCCATCTCGCTCTTCTTCCTACTTCCCCTTTTTTTCGGACAATTCAACACGTCCAAAGGCAAGGTCGGGCTGATCATGGGGATCCACAGCGTCATGGCCATCCTGGTGCGGCCGTTCTTCGGCGGTATGATCGACGTCCGGGGAGGGAAGAGGATCTCCCTTTGGGGGATGGGGATCCTCATCGCCACGACCCCGTTGTTCCATCTGGTCCGGGATGCCGGCGCGTTCCCTCTGTTCTTGAGGGCCCTGTCCGGCGTGGGCTGGGGCATCAGCATGACGGCCACGATCTCCGTCTGCTCCGACCTGTCGCCGGCCGAGAGCCTGGCCAAGTCTATGGGCATCATCGGCATCGCGGGGCTCGTCGCCAATGCCCTCGGCCCGCTCGCGGCCGAAGAGCTCATCCACAGGTTCGGTTACGGAGCCCTGTTCAACGCGGTCCTGCTGTTTCTCGCCGCTTCACTGGCTTGCATCCTTTTCACCCGGGAGATGCCGAGGACGGACCGCGGCAAGCCCTCAGAACAGCGATTTCTGAGGACCGTGCCTGTCTGGGCCCTCCTGATCATCTCGGCCATGCCCGTCTTTCACGGGGCCGTCCGGGGAACGATGATCTACTTCATTGCCCTCTTCGGCAAGTCCATCGACATCGGCCGGGTCGGCCCATTCTTCGTGGTCTTTTCCCTGGCCGCCATCCTTACCCGTTTCGGCCTGGGGGACCTCTCCGACCGCCGGGGCCGCAAGCGGATCATCTTCCTTTCGGCCGTGATCATCAGCTTCAACCTGTTCGCAATCTCCCAGGTCCGGACGTTCGGCATGCTGGTCGTGACGGGGTTCATCGGCGGGCTGGGCCAGGGGCTGATCTTCCCGGCGTTGAGCACTTACATTGTTGATTTCATGGGTCGCGAGAACAAGGGCCTGGCCATCAGCCTCTATCTGTCCCTCTTTGACGTCGGGATGGGACTGGGTTCGCCATTCTTCGGCTGGATCTCCGACAGGCTCGGATACCGGAAGATGTATATGGCGGCGGGCCTTTTTCTCCTCGTGTCGACACTGATCTTCATGGCCAGGGCGCCCAGGACCGAAACCGATTGCGCCCCCGGGCCCCGCGAACATAGAAAGAGAGGTACCTCATGAATAAAATGTATGACATCATCGTCCTGAGAAGGACGGTCCGCCAGTTCCGGCCGAACCCCGTCCCGCGCCTGGTGCTGGAACGTATCGTCGAGGCCGGAAGGCTGGCCCCTTCGGCGGCCAATCTGCAGCCGCTCGAGTTCATCCTTGCGGACGAGGAGGCCGTTCGCCTGGAGGTCTTCCGTTGCCTTAAATGGGCTGCCTACATCGCGCCCGCCGGCAACCCCGGTCCGGGGTGCGAGCCGACGGCGTACGTGGTCGTCCTGGCCAATACGGCGGTCAGAGAAAATGGGTACGAATATGACGTCGGGGCCGCCATGGAGAACATGATCTTGGCCGGCCTGACGGAGGGGGTTGCGAGCTGCTGGCTCCTGTCCGTGGACAGGGAACGGCTCCGGGAGATCTTTACGGTGCCCAAGACCCATAAGATAGACTCGGTGCTTGCCTTGGGCTATCCCGCCGAGAAACCCGCGGCGGAGGAGATGAAGGATTCGTGCAGGTACTGGAAGGACGCCGACGGCACCTTCCATGTCCCGAAACGGAAGCTCAAGGACGTCATCCATTACGGGAAGTTCTAAGGCTTCTCAGAGAATCGAAGTTCTTATTCTCCAGCGACGGTCATTTCGGCGACCTTGAGCGTCGGGCCGGTGACAGGGCTTAAGAACTCGAGGTCCCTGCCGACCATCTCGACGCCTTTAAGGAGCGTCCCCAGGTTGCTGGAAATGGTGATCTCCGAGACCGGATAGGCGATCTCGCCGTCCTCGATCCAGAGGCCGAAGGCCCCCCGCGAGATATCGCCCGTGACGGTGTTCAGCCCGTGACCCAGGGTCCGGATGAGGTAGAGCCCTTCTTTCGTAGACTTGATGATCTCCTCCGGGGTTGCTTTCCCCGGTTCGAGGAAGAAGTTATTGGGGCTGACCCCGCCGCCGTCCGCGTTCCCGGTCGTCGCGAGATTCAATTTCCGCGCCGCGTAGGTATTGCAGATATAGTTCTTGAGAACGCCTTTGTCGACGACGACCGTCCGGCGGCTGGGAACGCCGTCCGAGTCGAAAGGACGCGATCCGAGCTCCTCGGGCAGCAACCCGTCATCGACGACGTTGATCAAGCGGTTGCCAATCCTTTGACCGAGCTTGTCCGTGAGGAACGACGCTTTTTGGTAGATGGCCGTCCCCGAAACGCAGGAAAAGAGGAACCCCATCAGCCAGGAGGTCATGGTCGGCTCGAAGATGACCGGGACGTTCTTCGTTTTGATCTTCCTCGGATGGAGCTGCCGGACGGTCCTGGCCACGGCCCTCTTCGCGACCTCCTCGGGCGGGGCCAGGTCCTTGAAGAACCTCTTGGAGGAGGACCAGGAGTCCTCGACCCGGTCGTTCGTGCTGCCCGCCTGGAGGCCGACGCTCAGGCCGCAATAGGTCTGGCTGTATTCGCCGATGAACCCGTTGGAATTCGCCAGCACGATCCTCGCCTCATCGCTGACGAAGCCGGCGCCGTAGGAGTTCGTGATGCGCTTGTCCTTGAGGGCGATCCGTTCCGTCTCGAGGGCCAGATCGATCTTTGTTTTGGAGTCGACGGCAGGGACATCGGGATCGTAAAGGCGGAGCGACGCGGCGTCGACGGTCGACGGAGTCAGGGGCGCGAGTCCCGAAAATTCATCGGGCTCGGCCAGCTCTGCCCTCCGGACGGCGTTCCGAACGAGGCGGCGCAGTGTCCCCAGGGAAAGATCCGAGGAGCCGGCGAAGGCCGTTTTTTTGTCCTTGATCACCCTCAGCCCCAGGACCCTGGACCCCGCCTCTACGAGATTTTCGATCTTGCCGCGGCGGATGTCGACGCTGAACTCGCGGCCCTCCACGACGGAGACTTCGATCTCTCCGGCGCCTTCGGCCTTCCCCCAGGCGATAAGCTTTTCTGCCAAATCCCTCATCTCTGGCCTCCTACCGTCATCCGGGAGATCTTCATCGTCGGACAGCCGTCGTTCACCGGGACGTCCTGCCCTTCCTTGCTGCAGGTCCCCGTCTGGAGCCCGAAGGCCAGGTCGGAGCCGACCATGCTGAGGTTCTTAAGGATGTCGATATTCGTCCCGATGAGTGTCGCCTGTTTGACCGGGGCCGTGAGCTTCCCGTCTTCGATGAGGCGGCCCAGGCTGACCGAGAACGTGAACTTTCCCGAATCCTCCACTTGGCCGCCCTGGAGGCTTTCGACATAGAAGCCCTTGCGGACCGAGGCCAGGATCTCGTCCCGGGCGTACTCGCCTCGGTCGATGTAGGTGTTGGCCATCCGGGGGATGGGCCAATGACTGAAGTCCTGCCTCCGGCCGTGGCCGGTGAGGGGCCGCTTCATGAGCCCTGCCGAGAGCCGGTCCTGGAGGAGTCCCCGGACGACCCCCTTTTCGATGAGGAGCGTCTTGCGCGGGATGGTCCCTTCGTCGTCGATGTCGTAGGAACCACGCGAATGAGGGATGGTCGGATCGTCATAGATCGTGACCTGCTCCGTTCCGACCTTCTTTCCCATCTTGTTCCAAAAGATGGACGTTTTCTTGCGGTTGAAGTCGGCCTCGAGAAGATGGCCGACGGCTTCGTGGATAAGAACTCCGCCGTGCCCCGGGGAGAGGACGATGGGCATCTCCCCGGCCGGGGCGTCGACGGCGTCGAGGAGGAGAACGGCTTCGCGGGCGGCCTCCTCGCCGATCCGGCGGGGCGTAAGGACATCCTTGAAAACCTCCAACCCGGCGCGGCCGCCCCCTCCCCAATAGCCGGACTCCCGGCGGCTGTCCTTTCCGGCGATGGCGATGCAGGTGAGCCTGACCATGGGCCGGACGTCCCGGACGAGAAGTCCCTCGGAATTGGCCACGACGACATACTGGACGCTGTCCTGAAGAGAGGCCTTGACCTTTAGGATCTTCAGGTCGAAGGACTTGGCGGCGCCGTAGGCCTCCCGGACAAGGGCGATCTTTTTCCCCATACTTGCCATATGGGCCGGCCGGAGAACGGGGCAACAGCTCGGGCGGCGCGAAGGATGCCGGAATCGGAGGGGAGCGGACTTGAATTTCCCCGAGGCGATGGACGCGGCCGTCAGGGCGGCCTTCTGGATTTTCTCAAGGGAGAGGTCGTTCGTGTATCCGAAGCCCGTTTTGTCGCCGGACAGGACCCGGATGCCCATGCCGACGCCGATCGTCTCAGCCGTCTCTTTGATGATGTCATCTTCCATATGGATGTAATCAGAGGCGCGGTATTCCAGGAAGGTTTCGGCGAAGTCGCCGCCGCGGGAGAGGGCGAAGACCAGAGTCGTCCTGAGGTCCTCCTCAGACAAGCCGAAATGGTTAATGAAGGGCAACGGTTCCGGAACGTTTCTCATGCGAGCCATTATACCCTATCGCGGGGGATGAGTCTTTGAAGCGGTTCTCTTTGTCAGCATTTCTTTTCGTGAGGGAAGGAATTTCAGGCTCGGGGTGCGCCCTCCGTCGGCCGCGGCCCGTCCCGGCGAGCCAGGCCGCTTCGGCTCCGGGCTCCGCTCTCCTCTCCCTCCGGTCGAGGACCCGTGCCCGCTCCGCCCTGCGACGACCTCCTCCGGGCATCGCCCCTGCGCCATTGCCCTAATCACACGAAAAGAAATGCGTCTTTTGTGACCTTCAATTAGCGCTTCTTTTTTTTCAGTAATGGCAAGGCCAAAATGAGCAGGCTTCCGATGCCGAGCGCGTATTCGAAGAGGTTCGTCACGAGGTGGACGCCGAGCCCGGAGAGGATGGCGATCCGCTGTTCGAAGCCCATCATTCCCATGGTGAGGGCCCATACGGATTCCCACGTCCCGAACCCGGCCAGTCCCTTGACGGGCAGAACCGAGGTCATCTCGGCCCCCGTGATCCCAAGGATGAGCTTCCAGAAACTCAGGCCCGCCATGCTGAATCCCAGGCTCCTCAGAAGGGCGAAGAGCAGGAAATAAAGGCTGACGTACTTCGCCGCGCGTATGCCCAGAGAAAGGACGAAGATGGGGACGGCTAATCTCTTGCCCTGAATGAGGGCAAGGCTTTCGATCGTCGCCCGAATCTTCTCGACGGACACGACGGCCCACTTCTTATCCGTCCATTTGAGGATCCCTAATATCCTTCCGTAGACCGCGAAGGCAAAGGTGAAGAACGGGATGAGTTTCCAGAGGACCAGGACCCACAGGGCGAAAAAGACTCCGGCCGCGAAGAGAAGCGCGGGGGTGGAGATGGACACGGACCCCAATCCGACGGCGAAGACTGCCGCGACGACGAACGGGCTGAGCGTGAGAAAATCGTAGACGAACGAGGCGACGAACGCCGACGTCGCGGCCTCGAAGGCAAAATCCAGCCTCTTGTTGAGGACGTAGATGAAGGAGAGCGATCCGATGCGGGCGGGGAGGAGGTCGACGAAGCTGTTCCGGATGAACGTTGCCATCAGGATGTCCCGCCAACGGATGGGACGCGGAGTGAGGAAGAGCCTGTAGCGCCAGGCCCTGAGGACGGCCCCCAAGAGGGCGATCGCCATATAGGCGAGGAGGGCTGGCAGGAAGATACGCCGCAGGGTCTCAGCGAGCTCCTTCGCGTCGATCCGAGAGACGAGGAGGCCTATAAGAAGAACGGATAGCGCGATGGAGACAATAACATAGAAGGAGGTCCGCTTAGACACGCGGGCATCATAAGGCAGGGCTTATGAATTTGTCAAACGGCTCCGTTTCGTTGACGGCCTCATGGCAAAGTTCTATAATCTCTCTATGGATCCCGAGCTTTTTGACGTCCTCATCGATGCGGCCCTCAGGGAAGACATGCCCGCGGGGGACATCACCTCCGAGGGCATCATTCCCCCCGAATCCGTTTCCAAAGCTTCATTTCTGGCCAAGGAAGAGGGCGTCCTTGCCGGGGTCGATGTGGCCCGCCGGGTCTTCGAGAAGATCGATCCGGGCGTTTCTTTCATTAAAGCGCTCGAGGACGGACACTCCTTCGGACCGGGTGATATCCTGGCCCGCCTCGAGGGGAGTTCTATCTCTTTGCTTAAAGGCGAGCGGACGGCGCTCAACTTTATGCAACGGATGTCCGGGATCGCGACCAAGACACGCACGTTCGTTGATGCCGTGGAAGGGACGAGGACGAAGATCCTGGATACCCGGAAAACGACTCCCGGGCTCCGTCTCCTGGAGAAATATGCGGTCAGGATGGGAGGCGGCGTCAACCATCGGTTCAGCCTCTCGGACATGGCCCTCATCAAGGATAATCACCTCGATATCATCGGCAGCGTTTCCAAAGCCGTAAAGCGTGCCCAGGCTGGGATCGCGCCGGGCATCAGAGTCGAGGTCGAGGTGACCGGTTTTGCGGGCGCGAGAGAAGCTCTGGAGAGCGGCGCGGATATGATCATGCTCGACAACATGACCCTTGATGAAATGAAAGAGGTTGTCGACTGGATCGGCCGCCGCGTCCCGGTCGAAATTTCGGGCAAGGTCACTATTGAGAACGTGCGCAAGATCGCCGCACTTGGCGTGGACTTTATCTCGGTCGGCGCGCTCACCCATTCCTTCAGGTCCATCGACATCAGCCTAGAATTCGAAAGCCGGAGCGGAAGATGAAGGACGAGACGCGGACATTTGACGTCCTCATCCTGGGCTGCGGCATCGCGGGCGCGAGCGCGGCGTTGGCGGCGGCCAAAGGCGGTCTTCGCGTCGCGGTCGTCACCAAGGCGGAGAATCCCGAGGAGTCGAATACCTTTTACGCCCAGGGCGGTATCGTCTCCCTGGGAAACCACGATTATCCCGAATCTCTTAAAGAGGACATCATCGAGGCCGGCGATGGCATCAGCGACCCCGAAGCCGTGAACATCCTGGCCGAGGAGGCCAAGAGGTTGGTGGAGGGGATTCTTATCGGGGAGCTCAGGATCCCGTTCTCGCGCTCCGCGCCCGACAAGCTGGATTATGCCCAGGAAGCCGGCCACTCCCGCCGACGCATCCTCCACGTCCAGGACTCGACAGGCCGGACCATCGAGGAAAGGTTCATCCGGGCGCTGAAGAAACACCGGACGATCACGTTCTTCACCGACCACACGGCGGTCGACCTCCTCACCGTTCCGCACCACCAGAAGGACCCTATCGCCTACTACCATGAGCCGCGCTGCGTCGGGGCCTATGTCCTGGACAACAAAGCGGGCCAGGTGAAGACGATCATCGCGCCGTACACCATCCTGGCCACCGGCGGCTGCGGGGCCGTTTTCCTCTACACGTCGAACCCCAAGGATTCCATCGGCGCCGGGTACGCTATGGCCCTGCGGGCGGGCGCCCGCATCGTCAACATGGAATACATCCAGTTCCACCCGACCTCGCTCTACAACCGCGACGCCGGCGGGTTCCTAATCTCCGAGACCGTCAGAGGGGAGGGCGCCCGGTTGAAGACCCGGGACGGCCGGACCTTCATGAAGAGATACCACCCCAAACGGGAGCTCGCTCCCAGGGACGAGGTCACACGGGCCATCTATGAGGAAATGGTCAACACGAACTCGAACTACGTTCTCCTCGACCTGGCCTCCTATACCAAATTGGACATCAGGAAACGGTTTCCTTATATCTACAGGACCTGTCTCGACGTCGGGATCGACATCACCAGGGAGCCCATCCCGGTCGTCCCGGCCGCCCACTATTCCTGCGGCGGCGCCCTTGTCGACGGCCTGGGCCGGACTTCGCTCCAGGGACTTTTCGCCGTGGGAGAGGTCTCCTGCACGGGTCTCCACGGCGCCAACCGCTTGGCATCGACCTCGCTCCTCGAAGGCTTGGTCTGGGGGACGCGCGCTTCACGGCACATCCTCTCGGTCTTCAATCCCGTCCTGCCGGTCAAGCCTTCGGACATCCACTGCTGGTATTATCCGGAAAAAGTCGAAGAGATCGACCCGGCCTTGATCAACCAGGATTGGCTCACCATCCGCTCTACCATGTGGAACTACGCCGGGATCATCCGGACCCGGAAGAGGCTCGAGCGGGCCCAAGCCGACCTTGAGTACCTCCGCCACAGGATCGAGCAATTTTACAAGCAGGCCCGCATGGACGCCAAGGTCGTCGAACTGAAGCACGGCATCCAGGTGGCGCTGATGATCACCCATGCCGCCCTGGCCAACCCGGTCAGCCGCGGGGCGCATTTCATTAAGGATTGAGCGGTCTTCCAGCTGAAGCGCCTGTTTCATGGACTTTTTATCATGGCCGGGCAAAAGAAATTGTTCTATAATAGCGAAACAAACTCGACCGACTGGAGATAAAGATGGCCGACAAACAGGGCGTGAAGAACACGCTTAACTTGCCCCAGACGTCCTTCTCGATGAAGGCGGCGCTCGCCCAAAAAGAGCCCGAGATGATCCTGAAGTGGCAGACGATCGGTCTCTACGATAAGATCCTTAAGAAGAGGGAGGGGCGCCCCTCTTTTGTCCTTCACGACGGCCCCCCATACGCCAACGGGCACATCCACCTGGGCACGGCCCTCAACAAGATCCTCAAGGACTTCATCGTCAAGACCAAGAGCATGCAAGGGTTTCTGGCGCCTTACGTCCCCGGATGGGATTGCCATGGCCTGCCCATCGAGATCCACGTCGACAAGCTTCTGGGCGACAAAAAAAAGGACATGTCCCTCATTGAGGTCCGGGACGAATGCCGCAAGTATGCCATGAAGTTCATCGACATCCAGCGGGAAGAGTTCACCCGGCTGGGAGTGATGGGCGAGTGGAACGAGCCTTACCTGACCATGAACCCCGAATATGAGGGGGAGGTCCTCCGCTTCCTGGCGGCGTTCTTCGCTTCGGGGAACGCTTACAAGGGAAAGAGGCCCGTGCATTGGTGTCTCCACTGCAAGACGGCCCTGGCCGAGGCCGAGATCGAGTATAAAGACCGTAAATCGCCGTCGGTCTATGTCCGATTCCCGATGGTTTCCGATATGTCGAAGAAATACCCCGCCTTGGCGGGGAAAAAGACCTACGTCATCATCTGGACGACGACACCCTGGACCCTGCCGGCCAACATGGCCATTGCCTTCCACCCCGAGTCCGAATACGCGGCGGCCGAGATGAACGGAGAGGTCTACATCCTGGCCAAACGGCTCCTGCCCATCGTCGCCGAAGAGCTGGGCTTTAAGGAGTTCAAGGTCCTGGCTGAATTCCATGGCCGCGAGCTCGAGGGTCTTAAGGCGAGGCACCCCTGGATCGACCGCGAATCGGTCTTCGTCCTGGCGGATTACGTGACCCTCGAGGACGGCACCGGCTGCGTCCACACGGCGCCCGGGCACGGCTACGACGATTACATGACCGGCATGGCTTACGGGATAGAGATCTATGCGCCGGTGGATGATGAAGGAAAGTTCGTTCCCGGGGTCGAAAGATATGCCGGCATGACCGTCTTCAAGGCCAACCGGCCCATCATGGACGACATGAAAACGGCCGGCTCGCTCCTCAAGGAAAGCGAGATCACTCACTCCTACCCGCATTGCTGGCGGTGCAAGCATCCGGTCATCTTCAGGGCCACGGAGCAGTGGTTCATCTCCTTGGACGTCGCCGGACTCAGGTCCAAAGCGCTCGATGAGATCAGAAAGGTCACCTGGATCCCGTATTGGGGCCAAGAGCGGATCGCTACCATGGTCGCCGGCCGCCCCGACTGGTGCATCTCCCGGCAGCGCTCCTGGGGCATCCCCATCCCGGCCTTTACTTGCGAGGACTGCGGTAACGTGGTCGCGGACGCGGCCATCGTCGGCCGCGTTGCGAATATCTTTTCCCGGGAAGGTTCCAACTCCTGGTTCCAGAAAAGCGCCGGTGAGCTCCTGCCGCCTGGAACAAAGTGCCCGTCCTGCGGGGGGACCCGGTTCCTCAAGGAGAATGACATCCTGGACGTCTGGTTCGAATCCGGCGCCAGCCACAATATCCTCGGTAAGCGGGACGACCTGCCTTGGCCGGCCGACATCTACATCGAAGGCCACGACCAGCACAGGGGCTGGTTCCAAAGCTCGCTCCTGATCGGGACGGGTGCCAGGGGGCGTTCGCCCTACAAGACATGCATCACCCACGGTTTCGTCCTCGATGAGCAGGGGAGGGCGATGTCCAAGTCCACAGGGAACGTCATCGAACCCTCGGAGATCATCTCCAAGAACGGGGCGGAAATCCTGCGGCTCTGGGTGGCCATGCTCAACTACAAGGAGGACGCCCGGTTCGGGAAAGAGATCCTCCAGCACCTCATCGAGGCCTACCGGAAGATCCGGAACACCTGGCGGTTCGTCCTAGGCAACCTCTACGACTTCTCGCCGGACGTCGATTCCGTTCCGGCGGACGAAATGCAGCTCCTCGACCGTTGGATCCTGGAAAAGTCGGGGGACATGCGGCGACGGGTCCTCAAGGCCTATGAGGATTATGAGTTCCACGTCGTCTTCCACGCCATCTACAATTTCTTTACCGTCGAGCTGAGCTCCTTTTACCTCGACGTCATCAAGGACAGGGCTTATTGTTCCAGCAAGAAATCGGCCCTGCGGCGGTCGGTCCAGACGGCCCTGTTCCGCGTCCTGAAGGACACCCTGGCCCTGATGGCCCCCATTCTGCCCTTCACCGCCGACGAGGCTTGGGAAGCCATGCCCGCCTTCGAGGGCAAGGAGGAATCGGTGCATCTCGGCTTGTTCCCGGGAGCGGACGAGAGACGGCTCGACAGGGCAGCGGTTAAGGAGATGGACGGGCTTATCCTTGTCCGGGAGAAGATCCTGAAGGAGCTCGAGAAAGCCAGGGAATCCAAGCTCATCGGAAATTCCCTGGAAGCTGACGTGGCCCTGAGCGTTCCGGCCGGGCAGATGGAGCTCTTAAAGAAACATAAAGCGGCCTTAGCCGAGCTGTTCATCGTTTCCAAGGTGACGCTCGGGGAAGGAACGGGAGAGGACATCGGGATCCTTGTGAAGAAGGCGGGCGGGGCCAAGTGCGAGCGCTGCTGGAACTGGTCCGATTCCGTCGGAAAGAGCGCCGACTATCCCGCGTTCTGCGCCAGATGCTCGGCAGTCGTCGGGGAGTTGGGGAGATGAAGAAGCATGCACCCTATTTTCTGCTGATTCTCGGCTTGGCTGTCCTCGACCAATTCACCAAGGCGTTGGTCGCCGCGAAGATAAGTCTGTATGAGAGCGTCCCCGTCGTCCACGGCTTCTTCAATTTCACGCGGATCCATAACAAAGGTGCGATCTTCGGGTTCTTCTCGAATTCCGACAAGCTCCCGGTCTTCATCCTCCTTACCGGGGCATCGCTTTGCGCCCTGGGCTTCGTCGTCTATTACTTCGTCAAAACACCCCCCGCGGAAAGGTTCGCCAAGATCGCCTTGTCCATGATCCTGGCGGGAGCGTTGGGCAACCTGTCCGACCGCCTCCTCCGGGGATATGTGATCGACTTCCTGGACGTCTACGTCAAGCGGTGGCACTGGCCATTTTTCAACGTCGCCGATTCCTGCATCACCCTCGGCGCCCTTCTTCTCATCGTCGTCTTCTTCAGGAGAAAACCCGCATGCTCCCCGTCCTCTTAAAACTCGGACCCCTGACCCTCCATACTTACGGTCTTCTAATGGCCGTGGGGGTCGGCTTTGGAATGTGGTTCCTCTATGTCCAGGCCCGCCGGCAGGGGCTGGACGCGCCCAAGCTTCTTGACGCCACCTTCTACACCATTATCGTCTCCCTGATCGGGGCCAAGCTCATCCTGTTCATCGGCAATTTCTCCTATTACACGACCTATCCGAAGGAGCTGTTCAGCCTGGCCCGCTCGGGCGGGGTGTTCCAGGGAGGGCTGACGTTCGGCGTCGTCTTCGCCCTTTGGTACTTCCACAAGAAGAAGCTCCCCACCTGGCAGGTGGCCGATATCATCGCCCCGGCCCTGGCCCTGGGACATGGATTTGGACGCATCGGATGCTTCTCTGCGGGCTGCTGTTACGGCAGTGCCTGCGAGCTTCCCTGGGGGGCGGTTTTCAAGAACGTTTATGCCCATGACCTGACCGGCATTCCCCTCAACGTGGCCCTCCATCCGGTCCAGCTTTACGAGGCGGTCCTCAACTTCCTCAACTTCGTCGTCCTCTATCTTGTCTTGAAAAGAAAAAGTTACCACGGTCAGGTCTTTTCGCTGTATATCATCAATTATTCCATCATCCGTTTCATCACCGAGTACTTCCGGGGGGACCACCCGGACAAGGCCTTTCTCCTCCAGGGTCCGTCGCCCTTCCTCAGCCTTTCCTATCCCCAGGTCTACTGCATCTTCGGGATCGCCGCCGGGGTCCTTTTTTCGATCGTGATGAAAAAACGCCAACGTGCCTAAGAGGGAATTCGTCGTTTCCGCAGGGTCAGGACCGGGCCGGCGGCTGGACGTTTACCTCGCCGAACGCCTCGAGGGGCTGACGCGCTCCCATATCCGGAAGCTCATCGAGAGGGGAAAGGTGATGGTCAACGGGGCCTTGAAGAAGGCCGGCCACAAACTGAAAGAGAATGACCTGGTCGAAGCGGAGGTCGGAGAAGAGCCTTCTCCGAAGCTTCGCCCTCAGGACATCTCATTGACCGTCCTGTATTCCGACGACCAGATCGTGGTCATCGACAAGCCTTCCGGGCTGGTCGTCCACCCCGGTGCGGGGAACCGCGAGGGGACGCTGGCGGGCGCCCTCCTCTATCGTTTTCCCGAGATCTCCGGCCTCGGCCCGGCGGAGCGGCCGGGTATCGTCCACCGTCTCGACAAGGAGACCTCCGGAGTCATGGTCGTCGCCAGGAGCCCGGAAGCCTACGCTTCCCTTCAGAAGCAGTTCAAGGACAGGGACGTCAGGAAGGTCTATTTGGGACTTGCCTGGGGCAAGATGCCCGCCGAGGGCCGCATCGACAAGCCCATCGGCCGTCACATCAAACACGGTCAAAGGATGTCGGTCCGCACGCGGAAGCCGCGGGCGGCCGAAACGTTCTACAAGGTCCGGGAGGAGTTCAAGGGGATGAGCTTCCTCGAGATCCGGCCGGTGACGGGCCGGACCCACCAGATCCGGGTTCACTTGGCCGCGGCCGGACATCCCCTGGCCGGGGACTCGCGTTACGGCCGGAGGAAAGAAGAGCCGAAGTTTCCCCGTCTCTTCCTCCATGCCCACCGCTTGTCTTTCATCCATCCTGGAACGGGGGAGAGGGTCGAATTCGCTTCGGATCTGCCCGATGATCTCCGGTCGCTCCTTGAGCGAGAACGCGTCCGTTAAACGTCCGGGGAACAGACGGAGCTGAAATTCCCCTTGAGGAAATCCTCGATTTCCCTTATGATATATCTTCTGTTTTCGGAGGCTCCTCAATGAAAGACTACGCGGCAGAAAGAACCAGAAACATCGCCCTCATCGGCCACGGCTCGTCGGGGAAGACCACCCTGACCTCCGCCATCCTCTTTAATGGCGGAGTGACCTCCCGCCTGACGAAAGTGGACAAAGGAAACACCGTCACCGATTTCGAACCGGAAGAGATCGACCGGAAGATCTCGATCAGCTCGGCGGCCTGCTTTGTCGACTACAAGGACCATAAGATCAACATCATCGATACCCCCGGATACAGCAACTTCCTCTGGGACACCCGGGCCAGCCTGTGCGCCGTCGACGGCGCGGCCGTCCTCGTCGACTCCGTGTCCGGGGTCGAGGTCGGCACGGAAAAGGTCTGGGAGATGCTTGAAGAGTACGGGCTTCCCCGGATCATCGTCATCAGCAAGATGGACCGGGAGAACGCCGGCTTCAACCGGACGCTCGAGTCGGTCCGGCAGTTCTTCGGCCGTCAGGCCGTGCCTCTCCAGATCCCGATCGGCGAGGAGAAGAACTTCGGAGGCGTCATCGACCTTGTCAACCGCAAGGCGTTCGTCTACGAGAAGGACGAGAGCGGTAAGTTCGCCGAACGGGACATTCCCGCCAACTTCAAGGACGAGGCCGAAAAGCGAGGCCGGGAGTTGGTCGAGATGATCGCCGAGAGCGACGAGAAGCTGATGGAGAAATACCTCGAGAAGGGCGAGCTCACGGCCGAAGAGATCAGGGACGGGCTCAAGAAGGCCATCCTCAGCCGCCAACTCTTCCCGGTGTTCGCGGTCTCCGGGATGCTCAACATCGGGGCCCAGGCGCTCCTCGACGGGGTCGTGAATTTCATGCCGTCCCCGGTCGATCGCGGCGATATCCCGGTCAAGATCGGCGGCAAGGACGATGTGCTCAAGACGGGCACGGACGCTCCGTTCTCCGCCCTCGTCTTCAAAACGATCTCCGACCCCTACACCGGGCGCATCACGATGATGAGGGTCTTCTCCGGCCGGGTCAATCCCGACGCGACGGTCGCCAACCCGGCCAGGGAAGCGGACGAGAAGCTGGGCGGCTTCTTCTTCCTCCAGGGAAAGGAGCAGGTGCCGGCGGGCCAGGCCAAGGCAGGGGACATCGTGGCCACCGCCAAGCTGAAGGTCACGGCGACCGGGGACACGCTCTGCGCCAAGGGCTCCGGGATCGTCATCCCGCCCATCCGTTTCCCGGAGCCGTCGATCTCCTTCGCCATCGAACCCAAGACCCGGGCCGACGAGGACAAGATCTCCCAGGCCTCCCACCGGATCATAGAAGAGGACCCGACCGTCCGCTTCGAACGCGACCCGGACTCGAGCCAGCTTCTCATCTCGGGAAACGGCGAACTCCACGTCAAGATCATCACGGAAAAGCTGAAAAAACGCTACAATGTCGACGTCGACCTCAAGCCGCCGAAGATCTCCTACAAGGAGACCATCAAGGGCCGGGCCGACGTCCAGGGCCGTCACAAGAAGCAGACGGGCGGCCGCGGCCAATTTGGCGACGTCTGGATCAAGATGGAGCCCCTGCCCCGCGGCAAGGACTTCGAGTTCGAGGACAAGGTCTATGGGGGGGCCATCCCCCGGAACTTCATTCCCTCGGTCGAGAAGGGCATCCTGGAATCCCGCAAGAAGGGCGTCCTGGCCGGCTATCCGACGGTGGACTTCAAGGTCATCCTCTATGACGGGTCCTACCACGACGTGGATTCGTCCGATATCGCCTTCAAGATCGCCGCCACGAAAGCCTTCAAGAAGGCCATGAAGGAAGCCAAGCCGACCATTCTCGAACCGGTCATGAACGTCGAGGTTTACACACCTGAGGCCTACATGGGCGACATCATGGGCAATCTCAACGGCAGGCGGGGCAAGGTCCAGGGCATGGAGCAGAAGGGCAGTATGCGAGTCCTCAAAGCGTCCGTCCCGATGTCCGAAATGCTCGACTTCGAGCCCAACCTGACCTCGATCACAGGCGGCCGCGGTTCATTCCTTATGGAGTTCTCCCACTACGAAGAAGCCCCCAGCCACATCCAGCTGAAGATCATCGCCGATGCGGTCAAGGAAGGCCGGATCAGGCCCGAGGAAGAGGATTAGCCCAGGTCCTTCCGTCTTGCCGATAGGAACATCCACATGGATGTGTAGAGGACGACCCCCATCACGACCCACTTGAGAACCATCAAGGGCAGTGACTTGACGATATAAGCGGCGACGAAAACGCCGAGGACTCCGGCCAAGGTCAGTGCCAGGGCGGCTTTTCTATCCACGGCGCCCTCCTTGACGAAGCGGGCGCTCCCAGCCGCCATGAGCATGGCGGTCGCGGTCATCATGATCGGGAAGGCTACCCTGGGGTGCATGCCGAGGGCGTAAACCATGGCCATACAGGGCGCGTAGAAGCCGACGCCGATCGTCTGTAGAGCGCCGAAAACAAAGCTCATGACCACGGCCACGATGAGCTTCCAGCCCGTGAGGCCGATGGCCTCGCCCCCCGGCGGGATCCATTGCAAGAGCCCGGCCAGCATGATCGATGCCACGGCCAGAAGGCCGAATCCCATTCCGAGCTGGATCTTCCGGCGGGGCATCTTCGCGACGACCCCGGCCCCGAGCACGGAGCCGGCGGGGGCGGCGATCGACATGGCCGCCAGGGTCAGGGGCTCGACCTTGACGACGGTCATGAAGATCAGGGCCTCGGTGACCGTTGGGATGGTGTTGCCCACGTTCATCGTCCCGGGGATGATCCGGTCGTCCACCAGCTTGAAGAACTTGAAGATGGCTGTCTGCTGGGCGAAACTCCCGATGCCCAGTGTGTCGAGCAGGTTCGTGAGGAAGCCGGTCCCCAGGAGGCCGGCCCAGGGGGCCTCGGAGAACGTGCGGCGGTTCTTGAAGACGTCGGAGAGATAATAGACGCCGAACAGCGTCGTCATGAGGCCGAGAACGGATTTCAGGATGATGACCATATTGGACCTGCGCTTTCGAGATTCAACGGTCATTCATCGTATATGAAGTCGCGAATGAGCGTCAAGCGATACTACGTACTGGTCAGCATTTCCTTTCGTGCGGGAAGGAATTCAGGCTCGGGGCGCGCCCTCCGTCGGCCGCGGCCTGTCCCAGCGAGCCAGGCCGCTTCGGCTCCGGGCTCCGCTCTCCTCTTTCTCCGGTCGAGGACCCGTGCCTGCTCTGCCCTCCGACCGACAATTCCGGCGACACAGACCTCATCCTGTTCCCCCCTTGATTGGCCCAGGGGGGTTGGAAAGACTTCCTTAGCGGTGGGATCGATGGATTCTCAAGCCGGACAATTCGCGGATTTTTCGATCTTTTCCCTGACGAAAAGAAGCAGGGACCCGGCGACGATGGTCAGGCCGAGGGAAAAATAGAACGGAGCGAACGGGCCGAACCCTTCCCACAGGAGTCCCGCGATCAGCGAGGCGGGCAGGGTGCAGAGGCCGATGATCATCTGGAAACCACCCAGGCAGCTGGCCCGGAAGGCGGATGGGGAGAGCTCGCAGACGAGAGTCCTCTGGACCGGATCGAGAGCGGCCTTATGGACGCCGTAGGCGACGAAGACGAGGACAATGAGGGCGTAGCTCCGGCTGAGGATGATCCCCAAGCAGACAGTCGCCCAGAAAGCGTAGGCCAGGAACAGGACCGGCTTGCGGCCGATCTTGTCCGCGAGCTTCCCGAAGGGCAGCGAAAGGATGGACGCCGTGAAGCTGTAGATCAGGTAAAGCACGGGTACGAAAGCGACCTTGAATCCGAACTTCCTGGCGTAGACGAGGAGGAAGGAGTAAGTGAACGCGCCCAGGGCGAAGATCGCGTTCAGGACGACATAAAGAGTGAAGTTCCTGTCCACGTCCTTCAAGGCCAGGCCCTTGTAGATCTTGACGCTTTCGGCCTTTTTCTCCTTGATCTTCATCAGGACGAGAAGGGAAGCGGCAAGTCCGGGAACGGCAGCCAAGGCGAAGAGAAGCCTGTAGCCCAGGAGGTTGACGAAGGCGATGCAGATGAGGATGCCGACGACGGCCCCGCCGTTGTCCATGGCCCGCATGAGGCCAAAGTGATGGCCCCGGTTGGCGTCCGTCGAGATGTCGGCGATGATCGCGTCGCGGGGCGCGGAACGGATCTTGCCTGCCCGGTCCAGGATGCGGAAGGGGATGAGGTGCTGCCAGACGGAGGAAACCGCGTATCCGAGCCGCGAGAAGCCGCCGCAGAGGTATCCGATCCAAATGAAGACCTTGCGTTTGCGGATCCTGTCCGACCAGGTGCCGGACAGGGCTTGGGAAATGGAGACGAGAGCCTCTCCCAAGCCGTCCAGGAAGCCGAGGGCGGCCATATTAGCCTTGAGAACCTGCGTCACGAACAGCGGCCAGATGGGATAGATGATGTCCGAACCCATATCGTTCAAGAAGGAAGCCAGGGCGAACGTCCGCATCGTCCTCTTCGAATCGAGGGGCTGATCCGTATGAACCGTTCGGGAATCCACGGTCACGTTTTCCTGGCGGCACGTCCGCGGGGAATGAGATTTTAGACCTTTCCGGGAAATTGTCAAGGAACGGAGCCGGAACCTGGATCCGGCCGGGCCGCTTTTCATGGCAACGGCAAAAGAGTAAAATGACGAATATGAAGAAACACGTTTATTGGATGCTCATGGGGATGTTTATCGCTTTTCCCGCCTTGTCCGCTGAAAAGCCCGACTCGACCCTGACCCTGAAGATCGGAGACCCACGGCTCAAGGAAAAGTCGGTCGAGGTCGCTCCGGGCGTCCTCTATTCCGCCGCATCCGGGAAGGCGCTCTCCTTCGACCGGATGATCGCGGAAATGAAGGGAATCCGGTTCATCTATGTCGGCGAGACCCACGACTCCCTGCCCATGCATGATGTCGAGTTCAAAGTTCTCGAGGCTCTCTACACCCAGGACCGTGACCTCGGCATCGGTCTGGAAATGCTTCCGGTCGCCTGCCAGAAGATCTTGAACCGATGGGGCCTTGGGTTCTTGACCAAGGAGGAGTTCATCCGCGAGGTCGGCTGGTACGTTAACTGGAACTTCAACTTCGGGTTCTATGAAAAGATCTTCGAGTTCGCCAGGGAGCACAGACTCCCCGTCTATGCCCTCAACGCTCCCCGGGAGGTGATCACCAAGATCCGGATGAGGGGCTGGGACGCCCTCACGGTGGAGGAGAAGGCTTATTTTCCCGGGGCGCCAAACCTGACGAACCAAGACCATCGGGCCTTGATCAAGGCCGTTTTCGAGAGCGCGGACCTTCCCCCTCAAATGAAGGGCGCTGGACTGGAGATGGTCTTCGAGGGCCTTTATCGCTCGCAGTCGGCCTGGGACGAGGTCATGGCCGCCAACACACTGCGCGGTGCAGAGATGGAAGGGCGCAGGATGGTCGTCTTCGCGGGCTCCGGACATCTCCTCTACAACCTCGGAATCAACCGCCGCGCCTTCGAAAGGAGCCGCCTGCCTTTCAGGACGGTGATCCCGGTGAGCGTTCCCAAAGACATGAAGACCATGGCCGCGGTCCGCAGTCTCGGGGATTATATCTGGGGCCTGGAAGAGGAGGCGAAGCTGGCCTATCCGTCCGTAGGCCTCGCCTTTAAAAAGTTTGAAGCTCTCGAGAACCTTGTCGTGGACGCCAAGCCCATCGACGGCGCCGCCAAGGGGGCCGAGTTCGAGAAGGGCGACGTGGTCCTGTCCGTAGACGGAAAGCCCTTCTCCGACATTAACGAGCTCCGGACATATCTGGCCGGGTTCGGCTGGGGGACCGAAACGAAGTTCCGCGTCCTGCGGGCCGGTCAGGTCAGGGACATCGTCTTGAAGTTCGATCCGGCCGCTGTCGGAGGGGACCGGAAATGATCATGGGCATGGCGTGATAGCTCTCGGCGCGCGTGTCGGGCCGCGAGAAATAGTCTGGAGGCATCATGCTGAACAAAAAGATATTGTACGGATCGATGCTCGTGTCGAGCCTTATCATTCTCTCGACCGGGTTCGCCCGGCCGCAGATCTTGAAGACTCCTGTGGAGGAGGCCGGTTATACGGCTTACAGCCAGAACGAGGGCATCGCGAAGTTCCTCAGCCTCGCGGATTTCGCGTCCAATGAGATGTCGGTCCGGATCGTTGGAAGGACGAGGGACGTTGAAGACTACCCGGCCCATGATATCTTCCTGTGCATTCTGACCGAGGAGGGGGCGGACTCCCCGACGACTCTTAACCGTGAGAAACCAACCCTGCTTTTGACCGCATCCCAGCACGGCAATGAGCAGTCCGCCAAGGAGGCTGCGCTCAGGTTCATCCGGGACATCGCCTTCGGCGATCTGAAGCCGCTCCTCAAGAAGATCAACGTCCTCGTCATCCCTCAATCCAACCCCTACGGCAACTTCCATGACGTTCGCGAGAACGAGATCGGGATCGACCTCAACCGTGACCATGTCAAGATGGAAGCCGAAAGCGTCAAGGCCATCCACCGCGTCTTTCGGGTCTGGATGCCCGAAATGACCATCGACGTCCACGAGAAAGGGGACGATTATTACCGGGTGTCCATCGGGTGTGTCTCCAACGTTAACATCGCTCCAGGCCTCCAAGAGTTCTCAAGAAAGACACTCCTCGGCGAGGTCGAAACAGCCCTGCAGAAACAAAAGCTGACCTTTCACGAATATCTCGTTACTGAGGACCTCGGGGTGGACACCTCGAGCGGAGCCAAGATGCCCGAGAGCGCGGCCAGGGGAAACGTCGAGGAGATGAAGCGATACAGCACGACCGACCTCAATGACGGCCGGAACAGCCTGGGGATCTACGAGACCTTGTCCTTCATCCAGGAAGGGGCGTCCCGGCACGACATCGAGACCCTGGAAGCCCGTTCCCGCTGGCAGTATTTCGGGATCCGGTCCTTGACCGAGTCCGCGGCCGTGCACGCCGGCGAGATCTTGAAGATGGTCCGCGAGGACAGGGCAAGGCTGCTTGAGAGGGCGGGCGCCCGCGCGGCCGATGACCTCGTTCCCTTACGGATGGAATACGTCCGTGACCCCGAGGTCCCCGAATTGGTCTTGAAACGGTTCGAGCGGTCCGAATCGTCCGTCCGCGGCATCCTCTTGGTCGACAAAAAGGCCGGAGAGGCGCTGACCTCCCGGGACATTGCCCCCAATCCCGCGCCGGCGGGCCTCAAGATCGTGACCGGGGTCGTCAAAAACTGGTTCCCCAATGTCGCACCGCGGCTGAGCGTCAGCCGGCCGGCCGGTTATATCATACCGGCCGGAAGACAGGCCGTCATCCAGACACTCCTCGATCATGGCATCGAGGTGGAGCTGTTCACCAAGGACGGGCCTCTCGAGGTCGAGGCTTACACGATAACGGATCTTGTTCCTTCGGAAGAGGATTACCTGGCGCCCAAAAGGATCGACGTCGAGAAAAAGACGATCCCGACGATCATCCGAAAGGGCGACTATTTTATTTCCTGCCTCCAGCCCGGCGCCAACCTCATCCCGGCCCTGCTCGAGCCGCAGTCGGATTACGGCTTCATCCGGTATTGGACGTATCAACTGGTCCCGGAGAAGGGGGAGATTTTCGCTTTCTACAGGATGGCTAAGACGCCGGACGTTCCGATGATCCCATATAAACGTTGGAAATTAGGCTACTGACCGATCGCCTTCAAGATCTCGATGATCTCCTTGGACGGTTTGGCCGTGCTCAGGACCTCTCTGGCTTTAGCTTTCTCTCCGGCTCGCTGAAGGATAAGGCCGCCGAGATAGGCGTTCGGGCCGGAGGCCGGCCAGGTTCTAAGCGTATACTCGAAAACGGCTTTGCGGGAGGCTTCCGCTTTTCCTTTTTCGCCCATTTTCTCATAACAGAACGCCTCGGCGTAGTTTTGGAGCCTGAAGTCCGGATCGAACGGCGCCCCTGTCCCCAGCTTCTCGGGGAATTGCTTGGAGCGCTCGAAACATTCCACGGCCCGGGACCAGTCCCCGGCTCTCAAACTTTCCAGTGCGAGCCGTACATGTGTTGTGACATAAAGGGTATGGATCTCGCCGGCCCCTTCGTAAGGGAGGGCCTCGATGCCCTCCAGGACGCCGGCGGCTTCCTCGTACCCGTCCGAGGCCATCAGCGATTTCACCAGGTCGACCCGGATGGGGACTTCGGAGGGGAAAAGGGCCGCGGCTTCTCTCGATGTCTCCAGGGCTTGCGCCGCATGACCGAGCTCGAGATCGAATTCGATGAGGGCGTGCCGGCTGCGCCAGCTCTTCTCATCGAGGCCGATGGCGCGGACATAGTCGGTCCGGGTCTTGACCGGGTCCGTGTCGCGGCAGAGTGCCCCCCTTGTCAGATAGAACGGCGCGAAGTCCGCCCCATCGCACATGGTAAAGAGGTCCCGGGCTTCCTCGATGCGCCCCTTGCCCCAATAGATCAGTCCCAGGTAATACTTCGGCTTCCAATCCCGGGGGAGGGAGGCGATGGCATGTTCGAAGACCGGGATGGACTCTTCCCGGAACGGGTAGACCAGCCAGGGTGATAGTCCGAAGGCTTTTTCCAGATAGGCCCGGCTTTCGTCGGAAGACTTTTCCCGGAGCAGCCAGGCCAGCCAGGCGAGGACCTCGGGCTGTTCCGGTGCGTTCCTGAGGAGCGTGACCGCGTCCTCGACGGCGCCTAGCTTGACATAGTAAAGGGCTATCTCTAGGTAGGTCTCGTGGGGCAGTTCACAGCGGATCATGGATTTGAATTCTTCGAGCCTCGCCGGTCCTGGCTCGAGCAGGTAGCGCTCGAAGCGGGCCAGGTGATCCAAGGGGTCGATGGCCAGGATCAGGTCGATCTCCTTGTCGGCCTGAGAGCGCTGTTTCATCGCGCGATAAGTCGTTGCCAGGGCCTCCCTGGCGTTCAGGTTAAAGGCATTGAAGTCAACGGCCCGTTTCCCGTACTCCACGGCCAACTCAAAGTCCTTCTCCAGGTAAGAGATCTCGGCAAGCTGGGCATAAGCCGATGAACGATATTCCATGGATCTGGCGGCCCAGCCCAGCGTTTCCTTGGCGTCCACCAGTTCGCCTTGCTTGCGGCAGATGACGCCGTAAACATAATTGGCCTCGGCGTCGTACATCGAGATCTCCAAAGCCTTTTCGGCGAAGCCCATGGCCTTCACGTATTCCCCGCGCCGCGTGTAGAGCTCGGCTGTTCGGGTCAGGGCACGGACATGAAGGGGCTCAATCTCAAGGCAGGCCAGATATTTTTGCAGGGCGGTTTGAAAGTCACGCGCCTTTTCTGAACGGCTGCCGCTCAGGAAGAGGCCTTCGGCCGTAGATTCATCGATGGGCCTGAAACGGAGGGGCCTCTTGATGTCTAAGGACTTTGGGTCGCTCTTATAAACCAGCTTCCCGCCCAAGCGGACCTCGAAAGAAAACGTCCCGGTCGTGATCGGGAGACTCTTCTTGAAGGCCAGGCCCGGGCTGAGCTTCAGGTGCTCGCGGAAGATCTCCTTGCCGTCCTTTTCCGTCACGGTCAGGTCTTCATTGAGAGCTTGGAGAGGAAAGAAGCCGATGTCCAGTGCGTTTTCCGAAGGCGTCACGTTCAGGACGCCCTCAGGCGAGGCCTTGACCATGGGTCCGATGTCTCTGTACGGGAACCAGATTTCCCGCCAGCGGTCCGCCGTATAGGGCTTGAACGATTCGTGGTCGGACTGGTTGTAGAGCCGCCCGGCCTGGGGCTCGGAGTATTGTCCATCCTTATCCGTCAGAAGATCGATCCAGATCTTGCCGGCTCGCGAGAGGTCCCAGATCCAGATCTTGCGGCCCGGGACGTCGTCGTAGAGGGCCCAGTGGCCGAAGCCGGTATCTGAGTTCTTGTACCATGCGCCGTGAAAATCCTGGTACTCGCCGACCGTAAAGTAACTTTTGGCGCCGCCGAAGTTGTTGTTCTTGTACCAGGAAAGGTCCCGTCCCTTGCGGTCCACAGGCCAGGGCTCGAGGGGGACCGAGTAATCGTGCCCGATCTGGGCGCCGCCGGGGAAGATGTACTTGAGGTCGTCGGCGGCCTTGATGGCCGCGCACGACCAGGAGTAGGTGGACTGGCTGTAGGGAGAGGCATTGAACCAGAGGGCGTTTGTCTCGAAATAAGATTTATCCTTAGGCAGGGTGATTGTGACGCTCCATCGGGTGCGTGACGGGAGGTCGAGGGCGCCGACGACACAGGACACGCTCCCATCCTTGTTCTTGCGGAGGAGATAATCCACGGGCGTGGCCGTCGAAGGCGCGTGGCCGATGACGCCGAAATTAAACTCGATGCCGCCCGAGGTCCACGGCCCGCGCAGAGCGATCTCCCGGAACTTGAGAACGTGGTTCGTATACAGGAAGTCACGGCCCGTCGCTTTTTCCGACGCCCCCCAGACCTTGCCGCCGACCTGGGGGAGGACGGAGACCTGGATATACGGGTTCTCAAGGCGGACGACCGTCCAGTCTTTGTCCATTCCCTGGTCGCTGAACTTGTTGAAGAAGAAATAGGGATAGAGTCTGGCCCCCTGTCCCCACATCGAGGAGCGGGCGAAGACGGGCACCGGGTCCGGGTCGGAGAAGGGATAGGTCTTGATGGATTCCTTTTTTTCGCTGATCGAGGCTGCCCGGCCGCCTGAGACATTCCGGCAGGACGCCAAGAACGCAGCTGCGTTCAGAAGAAGAAGAATAAGAAGACAGCGGGCTCCCGTTTTCATTTGTCCTCCGTCAATTCCTGATAGACGACCTCAACGAAACTCGGGAAACGCATCCCACCGGCGGGCGGGTCCGCCACCCCGAAGACCTTCTTGACCTCGTCGAGCGTTCGGCCTTCGGTGACCATGGCCTTGATTCGGGACTGTTTCTCTTCGATGGACTTGATGAGCCCCTCGATGTCCATCCGGGTTAAGAGGCCGCCGTGCCCGGGGACGAAGGTCTCGATTCTCGGCTCATGGGCGAGGATGGCCTTCAGCGTTTTCACCAGTCCGAAGGAACTGCCGTTCTTGCGGCGGTGGACCAGGGGATCGCGGCCGACGAATGCCAGGTCCCCCACGAAGGCGACGCTCTCACCGGGGAGATAGACCACGGTATCGCCGCTCGTGTGGGCGGGTCCATAATTCCGCAGTTCGATGACGGCGGCGTCCGAGCTCAATATCTTCTCAGAAGCGAATGTTTGATTGGGAAGATACTCTTTCAGGAAAGGCTGCTCTTCGGCGGCTTTCTCGAGTTCGTCCCGGCATTGTTTCTGGGCGACGATCTTGAGGCCTTTCGGGACGCCGGGAAAGCCGTTGACGTGGTCCCCGTCGCTGTGGGTCAGGATGATCGTCGTGACGGCAAGGGACGTGAGCTTTTTAATGCCATCAAGCATCTGCCGGGCCGACGCCGGGCTCATCTTGACGTCGATGAAGAAGACTTCCTTCTCGCCGATAAAAAAGCCGGCGTTGGCCCCGCTCCCGCCGCTGACGAGGTAGATATTCCCCTTGACCTTCTCAACCGAAAGGGGAGGGTCCTGTTGAGGCTGCCGCTCCGACCAGGCGATGCCAGCGATAGCCACGAATAACAGGATTAGAATCAGGCTGGTTCTGGAATAAATGGTCATGTCGATCCTCCTGCGGTTCCTGATTATTAAGATTCGAAAGCTATAAGTCAAATCGGCCCAAAAAGAACGCGAACGGCTGGGTTTTCGTACGAAGGAATTCATTGCAAGCGCATAAAAAAATCTATGACTTCAAAGCTCTTTGAAGTGTCGGGCCGATGTCGGCCGGGCTTACGACCACGTGGACGCCCGCTTTCTTCAAGGCTTCCATCTTTTCGGCGGCCGTCTTCATGTCCGGGGCGGAAGCGAATGCCAACCCTGACTCCTCCAGGATCTTTTTGCCGAGGTCGACATTCGTCCCTTCGAGCCGGACGACCATGGGGATCTTGAGCCCGAGGGCAAGGAGGGCCGGGGTATAAGCGTCCATCCGGTAACTAGAGGTCGGCCCGGCGGACCCGACGGGCCGACCCGGACGGGGAGGAGTGGGTCCCACGTAATAAATGACTTGCCCCTTCAGGTCGACCGGGAGTTCCCGGCCTTCCCGGAGGAGCCGGGAGAGCCTTTTGTGAGCTTCGTCCCTGGCCGTAAGCAAGGAGCCGGTGATGAGGACGTTATCGCCGGCCTTCAGTCCGGCGATCGTGTCTTCGGTGAGCGGAGTGGAAATCCCGTGTTCGGTCACGGCAAGAATGTTTCTGGGATTCCACTTATCCTCAGGGGCTTCCGTCAGATCTTGCACTCCTGGACGGTCTTGGTCACGGCTGCGATGGTCTTCTGGAGCATGGCGTTTTCTTCGGCGGTGAGCTTGATCTCGTAGATCTTCTCGATGCCCTTGCCGCTGATCATGCACGGTACGCCCAGAAAGAGGCCTTTGATGCCGTACTCGCCCTCGCAGAGCGCCGCGCAGGGGAGGATGCGCCGTTTGTCCTTGAGATACGATTCGGCCATGATGATGACGCTCCAGGCGGGGCTGAAGAACGCGGATCCCTTTCCGAAAAGCTTGACGATCTCGGTCCCGGCTTCTCGGGTCCGGGTGACGAGCCTGTCGATCTGCTCTTTCGTCGCGATCTCTTCCAACGGAACGCCGCCGACCGTGGTCAGGCGGGGCAGGGGGACCATGTCCGGGCCGTGGCCGCCCATGACCGTCCCGGCAACGTCGGCGACCGATACACCCAACTCCATGGCGACGAAGGCGCGCCAGCGGGCCGTGTCCAGCGTCCCGGCCATCCCCACGACCTGGTTCTTCGGGAATCCGGTCACTTTCTGGAAAACGTAAACCATCGCGTCCAGGGGGTTGGTGACGATGATGCAGAAGGCCTTGGGGGCGTGCTGCTTAACGCCGTTAGCAACATCGGTGATGATCTTGATGTTGATGTTGAGCAGGTCTTCCCGGGTCATGCCCGCCTCGCGCGGCTTGCCGGCGGTGACGATGACCACGTCGGCTCCCTCGATGTCCTTGTAGTCCGAGGTGCCGCTGATGTTGGCATCGTAGTTGCCGTGGGGGGCCATTTCCATCAGGTCGAGGGCCTTGCCCTTGCAGACGTTCTCGAAGGGGGGAACATCCAGGATGACGATGTCCCCGAGCTCCTTTTGAGCGGCGAGCATGGCCAGGATCTGGCCGATCTGGCCGCCGCCGATGAGGGCGATCTTCTTTCTCATGAGGGTGTCTCCTTTTTAAGTTCTCTCGCGACTCAGGCCTTGACGTAACCTTCCCAAGTCGACTCGAGCTTCGGATTGTTGATCCAATCCATGATGTAGTCGGTGAAGTTTTTCCCGGTGGCCCCGGTCGGGCGTCCGGTGATGACGAGCTTCTTTTCGTATTGACCGGTGATGTCGAGCGCCATTTCCAGCTTCTTGGCCTGCCTGGGATGTCCGATGTGCGCGATGAGCATCGCGGCCGCCCGGATCATGCTGCAGGGGTCGGCGAACTGGGCGCGTCCTTCGGTGACCATCCGCGGCGCTGAGCCGTGGATGGCCTCGAACATGGCGTACTGCTTGCCGATGTTGGCGCTGCCGGCCGTCCCGACGCCGCCCTGGAACTCGGCGGCCTCGTCGGTCAGGATGTCGCCGTAAAGGTTGGGCAGGACCATGACCTGGAAGTCTCGGCGGCGCTTCTCGTCGACCAGTTTGGCCGTCATGATGTCGATATACCAGTCGTCGACCTTAATGCCGGGGTATTTCTTGGCGACGCGGTAGAAGGTTTCCAGGAACAGTCCGTCGGTCGTCTTGACGATGTTGGCCTTGGTGACGCAGGTGACCCTGGTCCGGCCGTTGGCCTTGGCATGCTCGAAGGCCAGGCGGCAGATGCGGTCCGAACCAGGTCTGGTGATCAGCTTGAAGTCGATAGCGATGTCCGCGTCGACCTGGATGCCGTAGGGGCCGAGGGCGTAAAGGTCTTCCGTGTTCTCCCTGAAAAAGATCCAGTCGATGCCCTGCTTGGGGATCCGGACGGGCCGGATGTTGGCGAAGAGGTCCAGCTCCTTCCTTGCGGCTACGTTGCAGCTCTCGATGTTCGGCCAGGGATCGCCCTTCCTCGGTGTCGTCGTCGGCCCCTTGAGGGTGACGGGACACTTCTTGATCTCGACCAGGACGTCATCCGGGATGGCTTTGTTGTGGGCGGCCCTGTTCTCGATGGTCAGACCCTCGATGTCCCGAATCTCGACATTTCCGGCCTTGACTTCGTCCTTGAGCAGGAATTCGAGTACCCGCTTGGACTCGGCGGCGATGAAAGGCCCGATGCCGTCGCCGGCGAGGATGCCGATCTTGATCGGTTTGATCTTGCCGTAGTCGATCCAGTCGGGCATGGCCTTGATGCGTTCCATGCGTTTCATCTGGTCTTCGAGAAGCTTGCCAAAGTGCTCTTTGGCCCTACCGATGGCGGCATTATCCATTGCGTCTTCCTCCGTATAGTTTGGTTTGAAATCAAACTAAAAGTAAATTATATATTTTTTCGAGGGCAAAATCAACCGACCGCATTGACCCTAAAATTGCCGATAGGACGTTTGTCGGAATTCCGGGACATGAATCCATTCTCTGGAATTGGTATCGTGTCCTGGAATTCCAGGGAGACGGCAATTTTGGGCGCGAAGTTTTCCAATAATCGGCGCATTAAAAACGAGGATGCGGTCAAGGCAGGGTTTGTCGGTTTACCTGCTTGCTAAATTTCCCACTTGCCGGATGGGACCCAAATAGGCTATACAGTGAGGGCATGGCATGATAGAATTTGAGATATGTGACATAAGGGAGTCTTGACATGCTTGATGCTTATTTCCAGCAGGAAAAGGAACGCGCCAAGCTGGGAATTCCGCCGCTTCCTCTCAGCCCGGCTGAGACCGGGGAGGTCTGCCGGTTCCTGGAAGCCCCCGAAGGCGGAAGGGGCGATCTCATCTTGGCGCTCTTGAGGGACAGGGTCTCGCCCGGCGTCGACCCGGCGGCCATGGTCAAAGCGGAGTGGCTGACAAGGGTCGGCCGGGGAGAATCGGTCTCTCCCCTCGTTTCCCGCAAGGACGCCGTGTCCCTTCTGGGAACGATGCTGGGGGGCTATAACATCGGGCCGCTCGTCGCGTTTCTGGAGGAGCCGGAGCTGGCCGCAGCGGCGGCCGAGGCTCTGAAGAAGACCATCCTTGTTTACGGAGCGTTCGACGCCGTTCTGAGGATGTCGTTGAAAAGCCGGTTCGCCCGGTCCGTCCTCGAATCCTGGGCGGCGGGCGAATGGTTCCTTTCGAAGCCCGCGTTCCCGACGTCGCTAACGGTCAAGGTTTTCAAGGTGGACGGAGAGATCAACACCGATGACTTCTCTCCGGCCAAACACGCTTCGACACGACCCGACATCCCTCTTCATGCGCTCGCCATGGGAGAGACCCGTTTCCCGGCCGGGAACGGGACGATCCGCGCCTTTCGAGAGGAAAGCCGGAAGGTGGCCTTCCTCGGCGACGTGGTCGGCACCGGGTCGTCAAGGAAATCGGCCTGCAATTCCGTGATGTGGCACATCGGCGAGGACATCCCCTTCGTTCCCAACAAGAGGAGGGGCGGCATCGTGCTCGGCGGGCTCATCGCCCCCATCTTCTTCAACACGACCGAGGATTCCGGCGGTCTGCCCATCATGTGCGACGTCGACCGGATGAAAACGGGGGACCTCATCGTCATCGACACGAACGCCCGTATCGTCAGGAACGAAGCGGGGGCGGAGATCGCGAGGTTCGAATTCAAGCCCGTCACCATCAAGGACGAGTTCAGAGCCGGGGGGCGGCTGAACCTGATCATCGGAAGGCAGCTGACCGGAAGGGCCCGAAAGGCGCTCGGGATGGGCGAAGCGGAATTCTTCACCGCGATCGAAAACCCCAGGCCCGGGCCGGGGCAGGGCTTTTCCTTGGCCCAGAAGATCGTCGGAAAGGCCTGCGGCGTCGATGGCGTCCTTCCGGGGACGGCCTGCGAGCCGAGGATGACGACCGTCGGCTCCCAGGACACGACGGGACCGATGACGGCCGACGAGCTCAAGGAGCTGGCCTGCCTCGAGTTCCAGACTGACCTCTTCATGCAATCGTTCTGCCACACGGCGGCCTATCCCAAGCCCGCCGACGTCAGGATGCACAGGACCCTGCCCGCTTTTGTCATGGATAGGAAGGGGGTCGCCCTCAAGCCCGGGGACGGCGTCATCCATTCCTGGCTGAACCGGCTCCTCCTTCCGGACTCGATGGGGACGGGTGGGGATTCACACACCCGCTTTCCCATCGGGCTGAGCTTCCCCGCGGGTTCGGGCCTCGTCGCCTTCGCCGGGGCCCTGGGTTTCATGCCCCTGGACATGCCCGAGTCCGTCCTGGTCCGGTTCTCAGGAAAGCTCAATCCGGGGATCACCCTCCGGGACGCCGTCAATGCCATCCCGTATTTTGCGATCAAGGAAGGATTTCTGACGGTCGCCAAGAAAGGAAAGAAGAACGTCTTTAACGGCCGCCTGATCGAGATGGAAGGGCTGGAGGACTTGACCGTGGAACAGGCTTATGAGCTGACCGATGCCACGGCGGAGCGTTCGGCGGCCGGAGGGGTCATCGCCCTCGGCGAAGAAAGGGTCGCTGAATTCCTCCGGAGCAACGTCGCTCTGATGCGGAGGATGATCGTGGAAGGGTACAAGGACGCCGGGACGCTGGAAAAGAGGATCGAAGCCTGCGAGGCGTGGTTGAAGTCCCCCGTTCTGCTCAAGAAGGACGGTCATGCCGCCGAGTATGCCGCGGTCCTCGAGATCGACCTGGAAGCTGTACGGGAACCCATTTTGGCCTGCCCCAACGACCCTGACGACGTCAAGCTCCTGTCGGAGGTCGCGGGGGACGCCATCGACGAAGTGTTCATCGGCTCCTGCATGACGAACATCGGCCACTTCCGCGCGGCGAGCCGGATCTTCGACAAAGCCGGATACCTCGCGACCCGGGTCTGGCTTACGCCGCCGACGAAAATGGATGCCGCCCAGCTTATGCGCGAGGGCCATAACTCGATCTTTGCCGGCGCCGGGGCGAGGATGGAGATCCCGGGGTGCTCTTTGTGTATGGGAAACCAGGCGAGGGTCCGGCCGAAAGCGACCGTCATCTCCACGTCGACGCGGAACTTCGACGACCGGATGGGGGACGGGGCCCGTGTCTACCTCGGCTCCGCCGAGCTGGCGGCCGTCGCCGCCCTTCGGGGCCGACTGCCCACGGTCGACGACTATTTCTCCGTGATGAACGAGAAGGTCCTGCCCAACGCCGCGGACATCTATCGTTATCTCGAATTCCACAAGATGAAGGATTTCACGTTGAGCTATACGGGCTGAATCCGGCCCAACGATTTCGGACTTGATCGACGAATGAAATGACAGGAGGCATCATGATCCGTTTGGACGGCCGAAAGGCCCTGATCACCGGTGGTTCGCGGGGGATCGGCCGGGCTGCGGCCGTCCTGTTCGCCCGGGCCGGCTGCGACGTCGCCATCAACTACCAGCGAAACAAAACGGCGGCCGACGAGGTCCAAAAGGAGGTCGGAAATCTCGGCCGGGAGTGCCTCGTTTACAGGGCCGAGATCTCCGTGAAAAAGAACGTTGACGATATGATCGCGGACATCGACAGGAAATGGGGCGGTCTCGATATCGCCGTGAACAACGTCGGGATCTGGACCTATCTCGAGATGGGGTCCATGGACGAAAGTGTTCTGAGGGAGACCTTGGCCGTCAATGTCGAAGGCGTCTTCTACGTGTGCAACGCGGTCGTTCCCCTCATGAAAAGACGCGGACGGGGGTGGATCATCAACGTTGCGTCCACCGCTGCCATCCGGGGAGAGGCCTTCCACTCCCATTACGCGGCAAGCAAAGGCGCATTGGTCGCCATGACCAAGTCGCTGGGGGTCGAGCTTGCCCCGCACAACATCCGTGTCAACGGCGTGGCCCCCGGCTGGGTGGATACCGACATGTGCACGGAGGTCTTCAGCCGGCCCGGGTTCCGGGAAAAGATCAGGCAGTCCATCCCTCTCAAGAGGATCCCGGCTCCGGAGGACATCGCCGGGCCGATCCTTTTCCTGGCCTCGGACCTGGCGGTCCACATTACCGGCGAAACTCTGAACGTCAACGGCGGGGCCGTTCTCTGCGGCGGATAAGGGCCTTGCTAAATCGGG
>Ga0315281_10001007_pt1 | contig 40842 bp, 38 predicted proteins | sample YL17G07_0_MG_FD_204540 | JGI IMG/M metagenome (GOLD analysis project Ga0315281, IMG submission 204540) | Sediment microbial communities from Yellowstone Lake, YNP, Wyoming, USA - YL17G07_0 | ecosystem: Environmental > Aquatic > Freshwater > Lake > Sediment | place: USA: Wyoming | collected...
CGGCCAGCATCATTCGCGATATGACCCGGGAATATAAAGCTGGAGAATCGTTCGAAGGCGTCGTGACCCGCATCATGGACTTCGGTGCCTTTGTGAAAATCGGCTACAGCGCCGAAGGTTTAGTACACATTTCCGAAATAGCACCATTCCGTATAAACAAAGTGACTGACGCCCTAAAGGAAGGAGAGCATGTTCCGGTCATCATCAAAGAAGTTGACGAAAGAGGGCGCATTAACCTGTCTATTAAGGATTGCGACAAAACATTCGCCGAACGAAAAGGTCTCAAACCGTCCGAAGATATCGGAACGCGACCACCCGAGCACAAGTGACCTGTTCCGTGAGATAGAGCTCGCATGCTCGCTGTCTCACAAGGTATACTTTCGGCATGGACGAACGGGATACTAATAAAGAAACCCCAAAAGAAGGATTCGAGGCGCTTCTCAAACAAAATGAAATTGCCGAGGCGCAAAGAGTGGCCGACAAGAAAATAGAATCAATAGAAGAACGTATCAAACGAGAAGCACCCGACCGCGCACCGTCAATAGTTAAATCTATCCGTACATTTAGGGGCGACATAGAAGAAGGCGTCGCCTCTGGAAAAACTACGCTTGTTGGTATCGCAACTGCAAATGCTCAAGCGGAAGACGGAGTGTCATTCGGCAAGGTTTTAGAATCTGTCCGTTCGGAGAAAACGCGCCGGCTAGCTATCGTGGTAATCTCCATCGCCCTAGTCGGCGCTGGAATACTGGGCATTTACCTTGCCTACAGCGCCGTTTCCAAACCCGACATCATCTCGAGCCTACCAGCGCTACTCCTGCCGACAGAGCAAACAATTGCTCCAAACATAACAACCCTATCTTCCGAAGAATTTCGCACTCTACTTATGCGTCTCCGTGATGAGACCGACCAGCAGGTAGGCACCATGCTTTCTGTGGTGCCCGGAAACACCGTTTCAAACAGTGACGGTGGAAGCTCGTTTGAGCCACTAACCAGCGAAACTTTTTTCACCAAGGCGCTTCTCAATGCCCCAGCCGGTCTCGTTCGATCATTTGCTCCCCAATTCCTTTTCGGCATACATATTTTTGACGGTAACCAACCATTTCTTATGGTAAAAATTTCCTCTTACGAATCGGCCTTTGCCGGAATGCTCGACTGGGAAGAATCCATTATAGACTCATTGGGACCAATTCTGCGCAAAGAATCGGATCTATCTTTCGGCCTCGGCGCGTTTGCCATACCGAAATTCGAGGACGCGGTCATAAAAAACGTGGACGTGCGAGCGCTTAAAAACAGTCGCGGAAAAACGGTTATCCTGTATGCATTCCCAAGTCGCGGAACGCTTGTCATCACCACGAATGCCGAAACCTTCGGAGAAATACTGACCAGACTCGGGAGCCGGAGTGTTGTTCGCTAAAGACGAAACTGCTAGTATGCCCTTATGAATACCGACCACCTCAAACAAAAACTGGAAGCGGAAGAGGTCCTACTTAAAGGAGAACTAAAGAGTGTCGGCAGAATAAACCCCGACAATCCTAAGGATTGGGAAGCCACACCGCCCCCAGAAAATGTAGCAATGACAGACGAAAATGAGGTGGCCGACACCATCGAAGACTTCGAGCAAAATACCGCGATTTTAAAACAGCTCGAGATTCGCTACAACCAAGTCAAAGCAGCGCTTGCACGTATAGAAAGTGGTGCTTACGGAAAGTGCGAGATTAACGGAGAAATGATAGAAAAAGAACGGCTCGAAGCGAACCCGGCCGCCCGCACCTGTATCGCGCACAAAGAACGCGAAGATGAGCTTCGCTAAAGTTCACAGCGCCCATGTTAGCCTCCTCGATTCACACATCGTTGATATTGAAGTTGACCTCTCCAAAGGTCTTCATTCATTTTCTATAGTTGGGCTTCCCGATAAAGCAGTCGAGGAATCTCGCGACCGCATGGCCGCGGCCATAAAAAATTCCGGATTCAAATCACCGAAAGCAAAAAATCAAAAAGTGGTCGTGTCCCTCGCTCCGGCCGACATTAAAAAAGAAGGACCACATTTTGATTTGCCGATTGCTCTCTCGTACCTTCTCGCAAGCGGAGACATTTCCTTTGATCCAAAAAAGAAAATCTTCATCGGAGAACTTTCGCTTGATGGTTTCGTGCGTGAGGCTTCTGGGGTCTTGCCACTCGTCGAGCGGGCGCAAAAAGAAGGTTACACCGAGGCCTACGTGCCAAAAGAAAACACGGTGGAGGCCGCGCTCATTGAGGGAATCTCTGTATACGGAGTGAAATCGTTAACTCAAGTCATCGACCACTTTTCCGGAAAACAAAAAATTGAAATGTCTCCGGTTACAAAAATTACCGCTGAAGAAAACGAAGCTCTCACTGATTTCTCAGATATCAAAGGTCAGGAAACGGCTAAGCGGGGGCTTGAAATCGCCGCGGCCGGCGGACATAATATTGCTTTTTCAGGCCCGGCTGGCACAGGAAAGACGATGCTCGCCCGGGCGTTTCCATCAATCCTCCCGACCCTTTCGTACGAAGAAACGCTTGAGGTCACCACCATCCACTCGGTCGCGGGAACACTGCGGGGAAGTTTTCTTACCGACCCGCCTTTCCGTTCGCCACACCACACCTCTTCATATGTTTCACTCGTCGGTGGTGGGGCCATACCACGCCCGGGAGAAATAACCCTCGCCCATCACGGAGTTCTCTTCCTCGACGAATTCCCGGAATTCGACCGGCGCGTGCTTGAGGCTCTCCGCCAACCGCTTGAAGATAAAATTGTTTCAATATCACGCTCAAAAGGCACCGGCCGATTCCCGGCTAATTTTATTCTCATCGCCGCGATGAATCCGTGCCCCTGCGGAAACTATGGAACCGAAAAAGATTGTTTATGCACGGCACTTTCTGTCGAACGATATCGGAAAAAGATGTCCGGACCGATTGCCGACCGTATTGATATGTGGATTTCGGTGCCTCTCATCCCGCACAAGATGCTTTCCGATTCAAAAGTCCGTGGAGAAAAAAGTGAGACAATACGCAAGCGCGTGCTTAAAGCCAGGGACATGCAAATAAAACGTTTTACCGGAAAGAAAAATGTCCGTCGGAATGCCGATATGAGTTCGAAGGATTTGGAAAAATTTGTAAAACTAAACCAAGACACAAAAGAAATACTGGATTCGTCGGCAGAACGCCTGAAGCTTTCGCCACGCGCGTATCATAAAGTTATTAAGCTCGCACGCACCATAGCCGATCTTGAAAAAAGCCTGAATGTAAAAACGCCTCACATTCTTGAGGCGCTCCAGTACCGACCAAAAGAAAATCGCTAATTAAAACGAATTGGCGGCACCGCGAACTTCAAAGTGGAGGTGAGCGCCGGTCGATTTGCCGGTTGAGCCGACCTCGCCGATAACCTGTCCACGCACTACGGTATAGCCTTCAAACACAAGATTTTTACTCAAGTGAGCGTAGAGTGTCTGGGTACCATTTGAATGCGAGACGACGACATAGTTTCCGTAGCCACCATTGTAGCCATAGTTACGACTGACAATAACAGTACCCGGAGCCGCAGCCAAAACAGGGGTGCCGACCGGAGCGCCCAGGTCAACGGCATTATAGCCATGGAGTCCCTGGCTCCTGTGTCCGCCAACCAGTGGGCGAAGATAGTATCCCTCATAAACAGGACCGCCCGCCCCACGAAGCCTTGCTGTGGAATTTGTGGAACCGGAAGTCGGTGCGGGAATTTCTCCGTCAGGAATTATCAGAATATCGCCAAGCGCGAGGACTACGCCAGCTTTTAGATCATTAAACTGGGCAATTTCATTTACATCAGCCTTGTATTTCTTGGCAAGACTCGCGAGCGTATCTCCCTTAACAACCGTATGCTCAACTCCCGACACCGGCAAAATGAGAAGGGTCTGTCCGGGAGTAATCAATCCCTTTTTAATATCGTTTGCCCAGACAATAGTGTTCACCGACACGCCGAAAAGCTTGGCGATACCTGAAAGAGAATCGCCCTCTCTTACTACATAAATGCTTATACGCCCGGATGCAGTATGGTCTTCGACATCGGCAATCGTACCTGATGGACCGTTCTCCGAAAGAAGGGCCGAACCACCGACAAGGGTGATTTCTCCTCCTCCTTTAGCCGGATTAGGGTCTTGATTAGTGGCGGCCTGAAGTAGAGTCATGGTCTGGGAATTGCCATAACTGCGCTCGCTAATAACCTCATTTACTTTGGAAAACAGGCTGGTTAGGGTGTCAAAAAACCCGGCGTGGGTAGTAAGGGGTATGGCAATAAGGGCAAGAACAGGCAGGGCCGTCCTTACGAAAGGAAATAAATCTAAAAAATATGTCATCCGATTACCGAGGGCGCGAGGAAACCTCTGGGGATCGGAGTCTTGAGAGTTTTTCGTAATAAGCCTAGATGAGATTACTGGGGTGCGGGATACCTGAAATATGGCTTAGTTGAGCCAATCAGATAATTAAATCGGTCGGGACAAGTTCAACTATAGCGCCCCCACCCGGTAAGTCAACGAGTCAAAAACGCTACTGTGGATAACATTTTTTGACTGGTTTTATGGTCTTTTAAAAAGAAAAACGGCGGAGCATGTTAAACTCTGCGAATAATGGAGCACCTCGACGGCCTCAACCCGGAGCAAAAAAAAGCCGTCCTTCAGACTGAAGGGCCACTTCTAATTGTGGCCGGGGCGGGAGCGGGGAAAACTAAGACAATCGTCCACCGGATACTCCATCTGGTACAAAAAGGAGTGTCCCCGGAGAATATCCTGGCCGTTACTTTTACAAATAAAGCGGCTAAAGAGATGCGCGAGCGCCTATTTAAGCTCTTTTCCGAGGATGCGAACTTAAACCGACCCGTTTCATTCGAAGCCCGGCCGTTTGTTTCTACTTTTCATGGACTCGGGGTCCATATCATCCGTGAAAATGCAAAAATCATCGGTATTTCACGTAATTTCAATATTTTCGACCGAAACGACTCGGTACGGGCAGTCAAAGAAGCCCTGAAAACACTCGACCTCGACCCTAAACAGTGGGAACCCGGACGCATCCTATCGGTTATTTCTAAAGAAAAAGGGAAGGGGAGATCATTTAGCGACTTCATCCCAAAAGGAGATCGCGATTTTTTCGGCAAAGTGTTGGGTGGTGTCTGGGAGCGGTATGAGGAAATCCTCAAAAAAGAACATGCGCTTGATTTTGACGACCTTCTTCTTAAGAGCCTGGAGCTTTTGAAGAACCGTCCTGAAATCCTCACCCGCTATCAAAATACCTGGCGCTACATTCACGTCGACGAGTACCAGGATACCAACGCCGTTCAGTACGATATTGCCAGACTCCTCGCGGCCAAAGATAAAAATATCTGCGTTGTTGGTGACGTCGACCAATCTATTTACAGCTGGCGGGGAGCGGACTTTAAAAACATCATGCGGTTCGAAAAAGATTATCCAAACACGACCGTCGTACTCCTTGAACGTAATTATCGTTCAACAAAAACAATTCTCTCCGCGGCCAATGCCATCATCGAGAAAAATACGCTCCGCAAAGACAAACGCCTCTATACTGAAAATGATGCCGGAGAAAAAATAACCCTTTATGGTGGTTATGACGAAGAAGATGAAGCCTATTTCATCGCCAGAAAAACGAAAGAACTTATCGGGAATGGTACGGTTCCGGATGAAATCGCCGTCCTCTACCGAGCCAATTTTCAATCACGCATCCTAGAAGAAGCGATGATTGCCGAGAGTGTGCCATATCAAGTTTTAGGCACGCGCTTTTTCGAGCGAAAAGAGGTGAAGGATGTTCTTTCATATTTAAAGGCGGCACTCAATCCGGACGGGCTCTCCGATTTGCGCCGCGTTATCAACATGCCTCCGCGACGACTCGGCAAGGTCGCTTTGGCAAAAATTTTCTCAGGCCTTGAACATGAACTGCCATCCGCGGCGCTCGATAGCCTTAACGCCTTCCGAGCCGTTCTTTCTTCGCTTAAAGATAAAATAGAAAATAGAAAACCGTCAGAGACAGTGCTCGCGGCAGTTGTCGAAAGCGGAATCAAAAAATATCTGGAGGAAGGTGAGGGCGGAGACGAAGAAGCGCTCGAAAACATCGCCGAACTCGTCTCGCTTTCAACAAAATATGACTTTTTTGGTGGACGCGAGGGGATAGAGGAGTTATTGAAAGATGCCGCCCTAGCGAGCGACCAAGATGACGTAAAAGAAAACGTGAGTGCCGTGAAACTTATGACCGTCCACGCTTCAAAAGGGCTCGAATTCGAATATGTATTCATTAGCGGTCTTGAGGACAATCTTTTCCCACATCGAAGATCAAATGACGACAAGGAATCCACCGAGGAATCCGAGGAGGAGCGCCGGCTTTTCTATGTCGCACTAACCAGAGCCAAGAAAAAACTGTATCTTTCTTACGCATCAGTCCGAACAATTTTCGGTTCCCGGCAAATAAACGTACCGTCTGAATTCATAACCGACATTGAAGACACCCTCATCGAAAATCACGAGCGGGAAGAGTCTGGGGGAGATGTTGCCCCGCGTGGCAAAGTGATATATTTGGATGAAGAATAATAGTATGAAAGCTAAAAAATATCTCGGTCAAAACTTTCTCACCCGCCCCCATTACGGGGAGGTTATGCGGAACGCGGCAAAGGTTGATAAAAATGATTTTATCCTTGAAATAGGCCCCGGAAAGGGGATTTTGACCGCAGTCCTTTTAGCACAAGCAAAGAAAGTGATTGCACTTGAAAAAGACCGGGAATTAGTCGAGTACCTTAAAGAAAAATATTCGAAAGAGATAAAAAATAAAAAACTCGAACTCATCGATGGAGACGCTTTGAACTATAAACTTCCTACTTTTGATTATAAATTAATCGCCAACATTCCTTACTACATTACTGGCGAAATCCTCCGCCATTTCCTTGAAACAAAAAAACAGCCGCTCTCAATGACCCTGATGGTCCAAAAAGAAGTCGCTGAGAGAATTGTGGCGCGCGATAGCAAGGAAAGCATCCTTTCTCTTTCGGTCAAAGCCTACGGAGTTCCAAAAATAATTGCCCGGGTTGGTGCCGGAAATTTTCAACCGAAGCCAAAAGTTGATTCGGCTATTCTTCATATTGAAGGTATCTCTAGAAACTTTTTCAAAGATATATCCGAGGAGAATTTTTTCAAAATTATAAAAGCCGGCTTTGCCCACAAGAGGAAAAAGCTCGTCGGTAATCTATCCGAGGCAGGCTTCAACCGCGCGCGCGTAGAAAAAATACTAACGAAAGAAAAAATGTCTCCAAACGCGCGCGCCGAAGATCTGACTCTCGCCGATTGGAAAAAAATTACAATGGCCCTACACGCTTGAGCCGTGGAAAAGAATCATGTCACCAATCCCTGCGGGGCAGAGCCCACTACTGCAGGGAACAAGACAGACAAGTGGTGGGCCGCTCAAACCAAGAAGCCACTGGCCGGGATGCGAAGGGGGGCCATATAAGTAAGAAAAACTAGTTCCGGGAACATACATGTAAAAACCCGGGGTCGGAGGACCTAGTGTTATCTTCAAACCGTTTACGCAAGGGAACAAAACGATGATGTCGCCACCGAAAGGACCGATGGCAAGCGCCCCGGACGCGGGGATAAAAAAGGCGACAAGAATAATTGCGACCACCGCAAGAAAACCGTATCCTTGAAAAAGAAAGTTTTTCACCATTTCAGTATATCACCAGTGATATACTGAAATCTCGTTATGAAATCGTCTCTCCTCGCCCTTGGTATAGCCTCCTTAATTCTTGTGGCCATATTTGGATACTCATTTCTTTCCCGTTACTCATCACAAGGAAATTCTGTTGGGACTGAGACGAAGACGCCCTCGAGCCAACGCTCGGAAACTGCCACCGACTCCGACAACGACGGTCTCAAGGATTGGGAGGAAGTACTCTGGAAAACTGACCCAAAGAATCCGGATACCGACGGAGACGGAACGCCTGATGGGGAGGAAATAAAAACTTGGAGAAATCCTCTCGTGCGAGCTCCTAACGATAAATTTTTGACGGATGAAATCGCAAGTGAAATTAAAACCTCGGCTAAATTAGAAGAAAATCTAAAAAAAATACCGGAAAAAACCGCCACATTTGCCGTTTCTAGCGAAACCAAAGAGCAACAAGCCCTGCGAGCGTACGGAAACGCTCTCGCCATAATCATACAAAAACAAAATTCAGAATTTTACGCCCGCGAACAAGCCATTTTTAGCCAAATTACCGGAGAAAATACTCCTCAGACATCAGACGCCGAAGAGCTAGTTACGCTTGCCGGTAGCTATCTCAATGTGGCCGCAAAAGTAGCCTTACTTGAAACACCCGAAGTAACAAAAAGCCTCAATGAGGCCATATCTCTGGGGTACAAAAATCTTTCAGGTGCTATTTTTGGTCTTTCCGACGAATGGAGTGGTGGGGCTATATCTGAAGAAGGGTTTGTAGCCTACAACGCAAGTGTCACTGAATTGGGTAAAAACATAATTAAATCCGTAAACTTATTCAAATCGGCCGGTGTTGTCTTCAGGGTGAATGAACCGGGAGCTATTTTCAACCTGTAATAAGACTGCTTACCTACTATCCCCAAAAATAGACGTAAATGTGCATACGTTTCGCCTCCCTCTTGCTATAATTAAAGAGCGGCAATGGGAAATATACAACGATATCTGCCGAGCGGGCGATTCTCACTCATCGTCCTTTCTTGCCTCGTTACCATAGGCATAGTTTTTTCCGCTTCCTCATATAAAGGCTCTGCCCCCTCACTTTCATCCGGCACCATAATCGTCCAAAATGAAATCGTTTCTAACCTTATAGCAATAGTCGATGTGGCCGACTCCGATAACGACGGCCTCAAAGATTGGGAAGAGGCCCTCTGGAAAACGGACCCGAAAAATCCGGATACCGATGGGGACGGAACCTCAGACGGAGCGGAAATTCAAGCCAAGAGAAACCCTCTTGTGAAAGGTCCTAAGGACGCTCTGCCAAAAGACCAATCTCAAAATTCAATAGCATCGGCCGCGTCATCACAGAACCTTTCAGCGACAGACAAACTTGCCCGTGAATTTTTTGCCGATTACACAAAGGCAAAGCAGGCAAACGGAAAGATAGATTCCGCAACCCAGGGGAAAATAATAAGCGCAGCCCTTTCAAGAAATGATCTCACGTCTCCTGTCCGGACCTACACTGAGGGCGACTTAATAGTCAGTAATGATAACTCTGAATCCGCCCTCCGAACATACGCAAACCAAATGGGTTTGATTCAAAAAACATATGCTGTTCCCGAAGGAGAAGACACCGAGTTAATTATCTTCAAAAAAGCTCTCGACTCTCACAGCAAAGAAACGCTTGCCAAACTATCTCCAATATCTTCGAGATACAATTCATTAGTAAGAGCCATGCTTGAGATTTCTGTTCCAAAAAATATTGTACCGTATCACATTGCCATCCTAAACGACATCTCTACAATAAAACAATCCATTGACAGCATGAGGCGCGCTTTTGTTGACCCTGTCGGGGCGCTTTCAAGCGTCGCCGTATACGTTAAAACGATTAAACAGGTGCCGACTGACTATCAAAATTTTGCAAAATACTATACGGAGAATGGGGTCATGTTTATTTCCACCGATAATGGCCACTTGTTTCTTAATTCATACTGATGAATCTAAAATTCATACAAAAAAATAAATTTGTACGCACACTTTCTTTTGTCGCCATCTTTGTATTTATTTTTTTAGTTAACTTTTCTCCACTCATTGAAACTAAAAGGGCCAACGCGCAACTTGAGGCAGTAGCTTCAGCCCTCATGGTCCCGGTTAATGACGTCATCAATAATTTAAAAGAAACCACCTTCGACCAAATTGCTTGGAGCCTAGCCAAGATTGCCGTCCAGCAAATGACCACCAGCCTTGTCGACTGGATAAACTCCGGCTTTAACGGAAATCCGGGATTTGTTACCGATCCTTTGGGCGCTTTACAAGATATCGCCGACCAAACACTCGGACAATTTATTGAAGGCTCTGACTTGGAACTCCTCTGCAGTCCATTCCAGGCGCAAATTAAAATGGCTCTCATTACCAATCAGCGAAATCATTTTCAAAACCAGGCTACGTGTAAGCTTTCAGACGTACTCAATAACGCCCAAAATTATAAGAATTTTGTAAGTTTTGATTTTAATTCTGGGTCAAATCAGCAAACCCTGCCCAGCTGGAGTGACTGGTACGATGTCGCTGTGAGACCTGGTGGAAACCTCTACTCTGCATACGATATCGCTCAGGAAGAACTCTCAATCCGAATTTCCAACCAGCAGTATTCCGTCGGAAAAACATGGGATTGGGGACAAGGGCTCCTGTCGTGGCGTGACTGCTCCCAGACAGACACAGGCCACTCTGACCAAATAGATGGTAGCGTTAATGACAGCAACTGCCCCATCGTAACTCCGGGAAGCGTCATCGCAAGCCAGCTCAACCACACGCTTGGACTTCCTCAAGACACACTTGTCACCGCGGATGAATTCAATGAAATTATCTCGGCCCTCTTAAGCCAGCTCACTAGCCAAATATTTGGCGCGGCTGGTGGCCTCTTCGGCACTAGCCAGCCAAACTCAAACTTCAACGGGGATAGCTACATCAATCAGCTAAAACAGGACTCAATAAATAATTACAACAACACTGTCGGGTTTTCCACGGCAAATATTTCAAGCACAATTGATACACTTTCAACTTATATCGCCATTAAAAATCAATCCATCGCCAGTGTTGATTCTGTTATTAACCTTGAGGGTATCGTGCCTTCAGCCTGCGGGGCAAGCTCATCACAAGCAACCTCGGCTTCTTCCACAGTCACGAATGTCTTGCTTCCAATGAAAACCGGTCTTCAGGTAAATGTCTCCGCGGCTAACACCTACATCACCCGCCTCAATCAGCTCAAAATGGAACTTGGGGCTGTGCCGACTTCCGACTCTGCCGGGTTTAGCGCGATTGTCAGTGAATACAACGATGTTGTTATCGCCATACAACCTGACTCGCTTATTCCCGGAGCGGAACGTGAGCGCGATGTAACCCTGCCCGGAACTTTAAACCCGATACGCAATAGTGCTCAAAACACTATCAACGCATGCCTCCACCCAACACCATGAAGAAAATAATTTACAGCTTTGCGGTAGTTATACTTTTCCTAACACCATTTGGTTTTGGTTTGAATGGAAGCACGTATAGCACCCAGTTACTTAAACCTGAAACAAAAATCACCCTCGCCAATACTGAAGATTGCCAACCGGGACAGTCGTGGGTGGTTCCTGGGCCAGGTAAGGGAGTAGCCTATTGTGTCGACAACAGAGGTTGGAATGGTCCCAACCCTATTACAGACCCAATTGATGCGCTATTTTATGCCCTCGCTGTTGTGTTACTCAAGATAGGGGGTATTTTTGTTTTTCTCACTGGCATTATCCTCAACTATTCAATTAAATACACGATTATTGAAATGTCGATGTGGGTTACGCAGATGCCCGCTCTTCAAGTTGGCTGGTCTACTTTTAGAGACCTGGCTAATATTTTCTTTATTTTTATTCTAATCTGGATTGCGATAAGCACCATTCTTAATCTTAAATCACACGCAACGATGGGTCTCCTGGTAAAAATAATTATTGTCGCACTTCTTATAAATTTTAGTCTCTTCTTCACTAAGGTCATCATAGACACCTCGAACATTGTCACTATTCAATTCTATAATGCCATGACGAGAGGGTATACAAACTTTGACGACATTGATAATGGCATCGCCATGGTATTTCAAGTACAAACAGGTGTGAATACATTCTTCCCGAATGGAGGTATTACAGATGGACGCGGTGGGGCAAATGATGTCGACTATAGCAAGATACTACCTGACAATAGTAGCTACCTCACCATCGGCCTCATGGGACTAATCTTTATGATTATCTCTTCATTCGTATTCCTTGCGGCCGCAATACTTCTGGCAACACGCTTCGTTATACTTATTTTTCTGATGATTACCGCGCCCCTTGCCTATGTGGGCTCAATACTTCCTATGGCTGGGGGTTATTCAAAAAAATGGTGGGATACGCTCTTTGAGCAATGTATCTTTGCGCCGGTAATGATGATGTTTTTGTGGTTCACCGCCACTGTGATTAAAAGCCCTATTTTTCAAGCCATACTTGGAAATGGAGTAACGGCTGGTAGCGAAACCACCGCCTCTATTGCTACTGCCATTAATGCGGGCGCCGCAGACTCGGTTGGTGTCATTTTTAATTTCATTATTGTCACTATATTCATGGTCGCTTCGCTCATTGTTGCTAAAAACGCAGGCGCGGTCGGTGGTGGTTGGGCAGTCAAATCTGCCAAAACCGTCGCGGGTATGGCTTCATTCGGTGCCGCAGGATGGATAGGAAGAAGAACGGTTGGGGCAGGAGCTTACGCCGCCGCCGAAAGACTTAAAGATACAGGATTTGGGACTACACGTTTTGGTACAGCAATGACGAGAGGTTTGCGCGGAGTGGCGGGGGGTAGTTTTGATGTTAGAGCAACATCTGGTGGAAAGTCTGCTGGACTAGGCACCGCAGCTGGCAAGGGAGGTTTTACAGAGATTCGCAAAGAGGAAGTGAAGAGACGAGAGGATTACTCAAAGAGCCTTGGTAAAACTCCTATTATCCAAAAGGATGCCAAGCCAGCTTATGAAAAAACAAAGAGCGATCTTGCTAATGATAAGGAGGAGGTTGAAAAGCTTGATAGAGAAATAGCCGAGATAATAAAAGTAGGGGGAGATGCAAAACCAAAGATAGCAGAACGTGATTTGGCTAGAACGACAGTAAAAAGGACGGAAACTAGATTGGAAGAATTTGAAACCAATCAAAACCTAGGAACAAACAAACAAGCGGCGTATGCGGCAGGACTCGCAGGCGAAGGAAGGTTTGGGAAAAAAGCGTCAGCGGGGACTCATGTAGTAAATGTCCTTTCGTGGATTACTCTCCGCCGATGGGCCCAAAAAGCTTCCGCAAAGAAAATTCGTGAAGGTATGAAGAAAACTCCGACGAAGCGTCTACGTGAAGCACTTCGGAACTTTGGTATTGGGACACCCCCAACGCCCGGCACCACTCCTCCTGGTACTCCACCAAGTGGGGCTACGACACCATAATCATCATGCCAGACGAAACTAATAAATTAATACAAGATCAGTTTAGAAAACTTCCGAATGATGTGATGGCAATGTTGCTTTCGCCAAATTTTGAAAGAAACATCAAGTTCATCATAGAACGGCACATTATTCCGATTGAAAAAGAAGTTTCATTTGAAAATGAAGTTTTTTTGTTAATACTTGGGCTATCCGACCCGGAAGAATTCCGAGACACCCTGGCTCAATCATTAAATATCCCCCAGGAAGAAGTCGAAATTGTTATTCGCGATATAGATCGTTTTATCCTTGCTCCAATCAAAAACTCTCTCACTACTTTTTTCCAAACTGAAAATAATCAACCGGACGAAATTACGACTACCACAAAATCCGCTCAAACCACCACTCAAAAAGAAAACCCAACTCCTAAAAATGAAGTTAAAAAAAATCAACCACCATCAAACCTTCCTGTCATCGAACCGCACCTTGAGCCGATGATAGTCGAGCCAGGAACACCGTTTCTTCCACCCCTCATGAAGAAGAATGTGAATCATGAAGCACGAATCACGAATCACGATGCGGCAGGAACACAAGAAATGAAGCAAGAACCAAGAATTACGAATTATGAGAAGGAGGAAGCTTCAAAAGAAACGCCTCCACTAGCACCGAAAATACCGCCACAGGCAACAACTCAAGCGACGCCCCAGACAAAAAATATAGACGCGGTGAAAATGGCTCTTTCTGCCGAAATTAGTTCTCTGTTAAATAAACACCCGGAAGCAAACGAATCTCAAGCGCCAAAAGTCCAACAGACACCTATCACCCGAATTGCCACAAAACCTGAAGACAAGATGAGCGCCATAACCGAATCCCCACGTGTTGAAGTTCACATGGAGAAAACACCGACCCCACAACCTTCTTCTGGTAAGCAAGCGGACCCATACCGCGAAGCGATAGGGTAACTTTTAGCTATCAGCTTGAGAGCTTTTAAGAAAGAGAGGTATGATAAATTCATTCAAAGATTTAATCTTATGGCAAAAAGCTGTGCATCTCACCTTACTAATATACAGGCTTACTGAAACTTTTCCCGAATCTGAACGTTTTGGCCTTGTGTCACAGATGCGAAGAAGTTCTGTTTCTATACCATCAAATGTGGCTGAAGGAAGAAACCGCGGTACGCGAAAAGACTTTGTACAATTTCTTAGAATATCCTCTGGTTCTACGGCAGAATTAGAAACGCAACTAGAGATTTCAAAGAAGTTGAAATTTGGCAAAGAAATTAATTATAATGATATAGATTCGGTGCTGATTGAAATAAAAAAGATGCTATCATCCATGATTAGTAAGCTAAAAGCTGACAGCTCTAAGCTATAAGCTACCAAAATGCAATTCCAAGTACCACAATTCATAGAAGTCGAGGATAAAATCTTCGGCCCTCTTACCATCAGGCAATTCATATATCTTGCCGGTGGCGTTGGGCTCTGCGCTATTTTTTATCTTTGGTTACCATTTTACTTGGCTATTCTTTTGATGATTCCGGCACTCGGCGCTTCCCTAGCTCTGTCATTTTGGAAGATAAACAACAAACCTTTTATAGAAATAGTTGAAGCAGCGGTAATGTACGCCATAAATACCAAACTCTACATCTGGAAAAAGGAACCAAAGAAGCCGGAAGAGCTAAAAAGGGCCGAGGAAGATTTTCTGTCACCCCTTCTTGCGCCGAAACTCTCCGACAGCAAACTAAAAGACCTGGCCTGGAGCCTTGATATCACCGATTCGGCCGGGGCACGAAATAATTCGCGCGGAATAAGGTAATATAGATAGAGTATGGCAACAGCATCCCTTCCAACTCAAGAATTTGTTCCCGTCAAAGAAGTCCGTGACGGCATTGTCGTCCTTAAGGACGGGTCTCTTAGGGCAATTCTTCTTACATCTTCGGTAAACTTCGCCCTAAAATCAGAAGATGAACAAAAATCAATCATTTTTCAGTTTCAAAACTTTCTTAATTCGCTCGATTTCCCGATACAAATTTTCATTGAGTCAAGAAAGCTTGATATAAGGCCATATATTGCCATCCTCGAAGACCGCTACAAGGAACAAACCAGCGACCTGTTAAAAATACAAACCAGAGAATACATAGAGTTTGTTAAATCTTTCACCGAAAACTCGAACATCATGACAAAAAGCTTTTTCGTTGTCGTGCCATACGGCTCGGTTCTCCTTGAACCAGGGAGGGCAAGTTCACTCAATACCTTAAGCGGTGGCCTCTTTGGCAAAAAGAAGACTCGAGAAGAAGAAGTTAAGGATTCACTCGTTCAATTTGAAGAACTCCGTACTCAACTTGAACAGCGCATCTCTGTTGTTGAGCAGGGTCTAACCAGAGTTGGCGTGAGGGTTGTTGAACTCGGTACCGAAGAAGTTATCGAGCTCTTCTATAAGATATTCAACCCGGGCGAGCTCGACAAACCGATTAAACTTCGATAAACATGGCTTTTCTTGATTTTCTAAAACCAAAAAGAACGGATGATGATAACGCGGCCTTAACCGCGCTCCTCCCCAAACAAATCTTTGAATCCGGGGTACTTGAACTAAAAGACATCATTGCTCCATCAGCACTAAAAATAACCCCGAAGGAACTCAACCTGGGAGAAAAAATGGTGCGGACATTTTTTGTTATTTCTTACCCCCGCTACCTAACCGAAAGCTGGTTCTCACCAATCATTAACCTCGACAAAGTATTCGATGTTTCTATCTTCATTCACCCTATAGAAACTTCCATGGTCCTCCGCCAATTCCAGAAAAAAGTGGCCGAGGTGCAAAGCCAAATCAGCACCAGGGAAGCAAAAGGTTTGGTCCGCGACCCGGTCCTAGATACAGCCTACCAAGACCTGGAACAGCTCCGTGACTCTCTCCAACAGGCTCAAGAAAAACTATTCGATGTCGGCCTCTATATATCCATATATGGAGAGAATGAGCAGGAGCTCGACAAAATAGAGTCTGAAATCCGCTCTATCCTTGAGGCAAAACTTGTCTACTTGAAACCCTCACTCTTCCAACAGGAGCAGGGCTTCAAGAGCGTCATGCCGATAGGCACAGATGAGCTTGGTGTTCACAGCAAGTTGAACTCATCCCCCTTATCTTCTATTTTCCCGTTCGTTTCGTTCGACCTGACGAGTGACAAAGGAATCCTCTATGGCGTCAACCGGCACAACGCAAGTCTTATTCTTTTTGACAGATTCTCTCTTGAAAACTACAACTCCGTAACTTTTGCCAAGGCCGGTGCCGGAAAATCATACGCAACCAAGCTGGAGATTCTTCGTACCCTCATGTTCGACACGGAAGTGATAGTCATCGACCCTGAGCGTGAGTATGAATACCTAGCCGAAGCGGCCGGGGGGCGTTACTTTAATATTGCCCTCTCTTCAGAACATCACATAAACCCATTTGATCTTCCCGTCCCGCGTGAAGACGAGTCCACTGCTGACGTGCTACGTTCCAATATCGTAAACCTGGTCGGTCTATTCCGTATTATGATGGGCGGACTCTCTCCGGAAGAAGACGCTATCATCGACCGCGCAATCACCGAAACATACGCCCTCAAAGACATCACGCCTGATTCAAATTTCACCGCCGTTGAACCGCCACTCATGTCTGATTTTGAGCTTGTCCTTTCCGGTATGGAAGGAGGGGATTCGCTTGCTCAACGACTCACAAAGTACACCAGGGGGACATGGGCCGGCTTCATCAACAAACCGACGAATGTGGACATAAATAAAAAATTCGTGGTTTTCTCGGTGCGAGATATGGAGGATGAGCTCAAACCGGTCGCAATGTATATCATCACTCACTTTATCTGGAACGCCATCCGCAAAGAGCTTAAAAAACGTCTCTTGGTAATCGACGAGGCTTGGTGGATGATGAAATCTGAAGATACCGCTTCATTCCTCTATTCTCTCGCCAAGCGCGGCCGCAAATACTACCTAGGGCTTGCCACTATCACCCAAGACGTGTCCGACTTCCTGAAATCTCCTTACGGCCTTCCAATTATCACCAACTCCTCAATCCAACTTCTTTTAAAACAATCCCCGTCTTCGATTGATGTGGTCCAAAAAACATTCAACCTTACCGAGGAAGAAAAATATCTTCTACTTGAATCAGACGTCGGAGAGGGAATATTCTTCGCCGGACTAAAGCATGTGGCCATAAAAACAATCGCCTCCTACACCGAGGACCAGATAATTACCTCCGACCCATCCCAAGTGCTTGCCATCAAAAAGGCCAAGACTGACCTTGAGATGCAAAAATAATCATGAAAGAAAGGCATCGAATCCCCGGCACCACCGCGTTCCTCATGCTCTCGGTGGCCGTCTTTATTGACATTTTCCAGTTTTTTCTTGATTTGACCGTCTTTTTTGCACTCCTTGCGCCGGTTATGGCCGGAATCGGTTGGTTTACACTCTGGTTCTGGTTCAAATTAAGAGGGGTTACATTTTCGGATAACTCCCAAAGAATGACCGTTAATTTTTTGATGGGGGTTTTAGAACTTGTCCCGTTTGTGGACGCACTTCCCGGTCTTACGTTCGGCACTTGGCTTACCATTCGTTCTGTCCAAGCTGAAGACAAAAAACGCAATGATTCATTAAAACAAAAACAATCAACAGAAAAATCAGCTCCAAATAGACTATCCCAGAGCGGAGAAAACAAAAACCAAGCTACATACTATAATAGAGGAACAGCAAATAATAATACGCCGGAGCGTAAAGTAGCTTAATATGCATATCGTTTTATTAAAAATAATTCTGACTCTGTCCATCTTCGGTTCTCTTGTCGTACCCGCTTACGCACAGAGCATTCTCGCTTCAGGTATAAATGTTTCAACAGATCCGAGAAGTCCGGCCCCAGGGGAAGATGTGACCGTATCTGTTCAAAGTAGTTCGACCGACCTAAACCAAGCGATGTTTTCATGGTATGTAAATGGCGTTCTAAAAAAAGAAGGTCTAGCGCTTAAGTCATTCTCTTTTGTCGCAGGTGGTGCCGGTAGCTCCCAGCTTATTGAAATAAATATCAGCACAAAAGATTTGGGCGTGGTTACCAAACGCCTTACCATAAACCCATCAGGAGTCGACATAATAGAGCAGGCTGATTCGTTTACACCGCCATTTTATAAAGGAAAAGCCCTTCCCGGACCGGAAAATTCCGTTACTCTAATTGCTATTCCAAATCTAATTTCCGGAGACGGCAGAAAACTTGGCATAAAAGAAATAATTTTTAAATGGAAGAAAAAGAATACGGTTTTGGGAAGTCTTTCCGGACTTGGGGTAAACAATCTTTCCATAAAAACAGCCCGTCTACCGGGAGACACTGATTTATATTCCGTCGAGGCGACATCCCCGGAGAATGGCCTTTCGGCCAAAGGCAGTATTGCCATTTCGGCTTTTGCCCCAAAAATTGTTCTATACGAAGAAGACCCTCTGAGGGGTGTACTCATGAACAGAGCACTTGGTAAGGAATACGCTCTTGCCAAAAATGAGTTGTCGGCCGTTGCCTATCCATTCTCTTTTGGAAAATCAACCCTAACCGATATTAAAACTTCTTATACTTGGAGTATTAACAGCAAAGGAACAAACCCGACCGGGGCAACAAACAATTCCATCACTGTTCGCAAGCCTGAAACCACCTCCGGTTCATCCGTACTATCCATATCCATAGGGAACAGTGTTGCGGTTTTTGAACGGGCGGCGGCAAGTTTGCGCATCAACTTCATTGGTACTGAAAATAACGCTCCGTCATTTTAAACTATGAATAAAATTTCCGTAAAAAAAATAGTAAAAACATTCTGCGCGGTGCTGTGCGGTACGGCTATAGTGTTTTTATTTGGAACAATTGTTCTCGCGGCCGATGGCTATGTGCCCCTTGCTCCACTTACACAAGAAATGACCAACGCTGGCCAGACTGATTTTACAGGATACGCAAGTTCCGCGATTTCTTTTATTGTCGGCTTCTCCGCTGTTCTTGCGGTTCTCGTTCTGGTATACGGAGGCTTTCTATATATGACAGGGGAGGCAATCGGCACCAAAGCGCTCGGGAAAGAAACGATGCAAAATGCAATTTATGGACTATTGCTTATCCTCGCAAGTTTCGTCATTCTCAACACAATCAATCCAGACTTGGTAAATCTTAACCTCAATGTCTGCACCCCTGGGGCAGCGGACTGTGGCGGAGCCAAAAACTTAACTAATGAAATACAGCCCGGGGGTGGAGATTTTGGGGGTAGTGGTGCGAGTGGAAATTGGGGGAATAATAATAATCCGTATGGAAAATACCAAGACTGCAGTAATTGCATTCCAGTACAATCTACAGAACTACCAATAAAATCGAGTAACGCCTGTTACAAACAAACAACTACCAATGGCTGCCAAATTAATTCCGCGCTCGCAGGCAAACTTAATCGTTTGAATTCTCTTCTCTTAGATGCCGAGAGTCAGAATCTTAATAATTGGGTCATTAGTGAATCGTGGCCCCCCACGGTAATACATAAAGAAAACTGCCAAAATATAGGGACTTGTGTTGATGTTAGTGCTGCGGGGTGGAGCGCGAAAGATGTAAAATCTTTTCAGGGGGCCGCGACACCCGCAGGAGTTACAGTAGTGTATGAATGCCCAACTTGTGACGTTGAGAGCCAAACTCCTCACTTTTCAGTCTATGACTGTTCTGTGGATAGCAGCCCAACCTCTTGTAAACCATAATCCATGTCCAAACAAACCGCTATTATCATAACAATCGTGGCCACAGCCGTTGCTGTCATTGGCCTTATTTCCTGGTATCTATTCCTATCACCAAAAGCAACTGTAAATAGTGAAGGTATAACAAGTTACATAGTCTCCAGTTTTTTCCCACAAAGTTCCAATACAAAACCTATCACCGACAGGTCATTGGTTGGTGAAACATCGACATCTACAGAAACAGGTGACCCGAATGAACCAGCCCCAAAAGTTCGGAAGATTACGGGAACCCCAGTCGCCGGATTCACAATCATAGTGGATAAAAAAGAAGGGCAAGTGGTGCGATATATGGAATCAGCTACCGGACACACTTGGAGTGCTCCACTTTCTGTCATGGGAAAATCCCGCCTGACCAACACGACGATACCGAAAGTACGCGAGGCATTATGGCTCTCGAACGGAACCAGAGTCATTGCTCGCTACCTGGATGATGTCGGGCGGGGAATAGTAAGCTTCAAAGCGTCAGTTACTCAAAAGAAATCCGATGTCGGCACACCTCTCGATGGCACACTTGATGGAACATTCATGCCGAGTGATATTGTTTCAATGACTGGCTCTCCTTCCGGTGACAAAATTTTCTACCTTACGGAAAACGAGAATGGTGGGTCTGGTGTAATTGTGAATGCCGACAGTGGAAAATCGTCTCTTATCTTTTCATCTCCAATCAAAGAGTGGCTACCGCAGTGGGCCAATAACACACTTGTATATCTCACAACCAAACCATCGGCCTTCTTTCCTGGCTATCTTTATAGCGTAAATACGGCAAGCGGAGCCCAAACTAGAATCCTGGGTGGAATATCGGGGCTCACCACAAATGCAAACCCGCAAAACACCTACATCGTATACAGTGACACGACAAATAATGGATTTAACTTATTCTCGTACAACTTAAAAAATAAGGCGACTGAAGAAATGCCCCTCAAAACTCTCGCGGAGAAATGCGCCTGGGACAAAACTGATGCAAACGTCATATATTGTGGCATACCAAAAAACCCTAAAAACGCCGCTTACCCGGACGAGTGGTACCAGGGGATCGTTTCCTTTGAGGATGACTTATGGAAATTTAACCTAAAAACAGGAGAAGTTTTCATTGTTACGATATTCTCGGAAGTAACAAATGAACCGATAGACATAATTTCACCTCTAGTTTCTCCTGACAGCTCCTATGTTGTCTTCCTAAATAAAAACGACAGCTCCATCTGGAGCGTCAGAGTTAAGTAACAAACAACCAACAATTAACAACGGTAGGATAAAAATTAAAATCCCTTATTGGCGGTGAGCGGTGGGTTGTCTATTATCTCGATGTACTTAATCACCACTCGACGGAATTTACCTTCGCCATGGGACTCGGTGCGAATGTTCGGGTCTCCTTCGAAGGAGGAATGGATGACGAGCCTCTCATATGCCGACATTGGTTCCATCTCAACGTCGTGCTTGAACATCTTTGCTCGCTCGGCGAGCATTCGAGCCACCCCTCTTAAACGCTCGGCTTGAATTTCTTTGTAACCATTAACATCAAGAGAAATCTCTCTAGCACTCTCTTCGGAAAACTTTTTTTCGACAATCCTTCGAAGAAGATGGGTCGTTGCGTCAAGTGCCTCGCCGCTTCCACCAATTAGGCGCGCCGAGTCCGGAGTTTCTATGGAAAAGACAACACCCCTAGGATTTTGTTTCACCTCAATAGAGGTCAGGGCAACTCCCATCGCCTTAAGCAACCCTTCTATTTCTTTGACTATTTCGTCTTTCATGTTGGTTAACGATTGGTGAAATTTGGGTTTTTCGGACGGTGGGTGATTAACTCCTGCATTATTGAAAATAGGTTCGTGGTTGTCCAGTAAAGCGCGATAGCGGCAGAAAAGCTGTGGGCAAAAAATATGATTAATATTGGGAATACGTACTGCATTTGCACATTCATGCTTCGCTCAAAGTCGGCCTGAAATGAGGTTCCTGAAGGCTTTCTTAGGGCTTTTACGTCTGTCCGGCGCCTGTAGACGTAAGCCTGAACAAACTGGGAAAGCCCGGCCACGACCGCAACCGGCCAGCTTTTTTCCGTGATGTCAAAAAGGCTAAAGAAGTTGGTGGAAACAATTTCCGGAAAATGAACGAATGAATACAGAAGATCGTGATTTATGACAGGCAACCCCGAACTGGCAAATATGTAATAGAGGGTAATGACGATTGGAAGCTGAAAAAAGAGGGGGAATATTGGAGCAAATGGGTTAACTTTTTTGGAACGGTATAATTCAAGTGTTTTACGAGCTTTTTCTTCTTTATTGTCCTTATGGGTCTTATTTATATCCTCTATCTCCGGCTGGAGCTCTTTTAATTTCATCTGGGAAATAATGGCGTTGCGAGTTGAAGGGTAGAGAATGAGCCTCACAACAATGGTGAGGGCTATAACCGCAAGACCGACGTTGTGGGTCGGTATAAGGTCTATAAGAAAAACGAGACCGTTGTAAAGCGGCTCGTATACAATCGCATGAAAGACATTGCTAATCATCCGCCCATTCTAACGGTGTTTCGCAGTCACGGCAATAAGACCCATTTTTTCGAACGCGCTTTTAATCTCCACTGAAAGCGTTGTCGAGGAAACGTTTGTTGATCCTCTCTTGAGGGTAAGAATCGCAAAGTGCTGCGGTATAACAGAATGGGATAGCTGTCTTAATACTTCGTAACAGACCCGCCGCACTTTGTTGCGGCGGGCGGCGCTTTTTTCTTCTTTCTTAGGATAGATGCAGGCGAATCTGGACGAGCCTCGAGAAAGAGACCCTGTACGCAGAGAAAAAAGTGTTGTTGAGATTGACCTGGTTCGAGAACTTTTGATTTCCTCAAACAACTGGCGAGACAAACGGGAAGCTCGCGGAATCATGGTCTTAAACCGAGAGTTTTCGGCGTTTTTTGGCTCTTCGGCGGGACAAAACTTGACGCCCAGTTGGGCTCTTCATACGGACCAAAAAGCCGTGGCTCTTAGCTCGTTTACGTTTCTTTGGTTGGTAGGTCTGAGACATGAAAGAAGATTACCTAAAAAATGGCCTTGTGGCAAGATATTAAAAAAATTTACACTCTCAACAGGTTATAAACATATTATCACCACATTGGTGGTTTTTTGGTAAGTTTGCGTTTTGCCCAGGCAGTCTATAATGGTCACCACCAACTAACATGGTAGATACAAAACAGATGTGGGATAGCGTGCTTGTTGAAATGGAAATTTCACTCTCAAAAGCCACGTTCAGCACTTGGTTTAAAGATACTTTTATTCTGAAGCAGGAGGATGGAACTATATTTTTATCTGTTCCCAACCAATTCGCAAAAGAGTGGCTTTACAACAAGTACCACAAGATGATTCTTAAATCATTACGAGAGGCGGCTGAACACGTTCGAAATATTGAATACATCGTTACTAGAGAGTCCCAGCGCAAAGAACCAGAAGTCCACCGAAAAGATGACGCGGCCGCCCCGGAACTCCCCCTCGCGGAGCATTATATAAACCGGGATGACAACCTTAATCCGCGGTATGTTTTCGAATCTTTTGTTGTCGGTCCCTTCAACGAGCTTGCCAACGCGGCCGCGCAGGCCGTTGTGCGCGCGCCTGGTATTACTTACAACCCGCTTTTCATATACGGAAATACCGGGCATGGAAAAACCCACCTAATTCAGGCGGTGGGGAACTATTTCAAACACGCTGGAGGTAAAAAAGTTTACTACACCACTTCTGAAAAGTTCACTATGGATTGCGTAAACGCCATTCAAGAGAATAAGATGAACAACTTTAAAGAGAAATATCGAGCTTATGATGTTTTCATTATGGATGACATTCAATTCCTTTCGAAAAAGGAAAAAACTCAAGAGGAGCTCTTCCACTTATTTAACACACTCTACGATAACAACAAGCAGATTATTTTTTCATCAGACAAACATCCTCAATACATCCCCAACCTCGAGGAAAGGTTAAAATCTCGTTTTAGCGCGGGAATGATGGTTGATATACCGGCACCAGATCATGAGTCACGTTTGGCAATCCTTAAAACAAAAACGGCTGCCCAAAACGTTATTTTAAGAGATGAGGCTTATGAGCACATTGCTCTAATAGTCGGTGAAAACATCAGGGAACTCGAGGGGGCCTTGAATGCCGTCCTCCTTCAAACCAGACTAAAAAACAAAGACCTTACCCTCCTTGAGATAAAACAGCTCATAAAAGAGAACGCGAAACCTAAAAAAGCCGTTTCTATAAAAGATGTCATAAAGTCAATAGCCGATTTTTACGATATAGAGGAGGCGAGTATTTACGAAAAAACCAGAAGAAAGGAGGTTGTAAAGCCACGACAACTTATTATGTACATTCTTCGTGAGGATTTTAAAGTTTCATACCCAACAATCGGTGAAAAGTTAGGAGGAAGAGATCACACCACAGTTATCCATTCTTGTGAAAAAATTAAGAATGATATAAAGGAAGACCAGGTTTTATATCAAGAAATTCAACAAATAAGAGCCCTACTTAGATAAGTGGATAAAGTATGGAAAAGTAACATATAAACTGAGGATAAAAAGTTTATTAAAAAATTATATCTAACTATTATAAAAACTTAATAAAATACTATCATGAGTAATAAACATGTATTCATAAAAAAAATACCTACGAAACATATAATTTATAAGGGTTATATGAATATATCCACATATACACACATCTAATAGTAATAATAAATTCTTAAATATAAATATATGAAGATAGAGTGCGTAAAAGATGTTCTAGAAAAAGCTGTTTATAAAGCTGATAAAATAACAGGAAAAAATTTAAACTTACCAGTTCTTTCTTGTATTCTTTTTTCTGTAAAAAATAAAAAACTTTATATTAAATCTACAAATCTTGATTTAGGTATTGAAATATTTGTACCGGCAAAAATTGAAATAGAGGGTGATATCGCGATTCCTTCTGGTGTTTTAAATAGCTATTTGGCTGGTATTTCCAGTAGAACGGTAATTTTAGAGTCAAAAGATGGTGTAATTTTAATTTCTTCCGATAATGGAAAAACATCAATAAAATCAATGAGTAGTGAAGATTTTCCAATAATTCCAAAATTATCTCATGATGTTGAGTTTGATATAAATTCAAAAGATTTCAGTGTTGGATTGAAATCAGTATGGTATTCAGCTTCCCCATCAAGTATAAAACCAGAGCTATCAAGTGTGTATGTTTATCAATCATCAGGAAAATTGGTATTTGTTGCCACAGATTCATTTCGATTAGCAGAAAAACAAATTCCTTTCACTCAAAAAAGTGATTTTCCACCGGTTTTAATACCATTTAAAAATATTCCTGAGATTATAAGAGTTCTTGAGGGTGAGGGGATGGTTAAAATGATATTTACAAAAAATCAAATAGCTTTTGTTGGCGATACAATTTACCTTACTTCTCGTGTTGTTGAAGGGTCATTTCCGGACTATAAGCGTATTATTCCAAAAGAAAGTGTTGCCGAAGCGGTGGTTCTAAAAGAAGACATTATTTCTGTTCTTCACACATTGACTATTTTTACCGACAAGTTTAACCAGATATATTTTTCACTCAACCCAAAAGAAAAATTCTTTGAACTTAAGGCTCGGAACGCTGACTTGGGAGAGAGTGTGGAGCGGATGCCGGCCGCGTTGTCCGGAGAAAAGCTTGATATAGGTCTTAATTATCGATATATCGCTGACGCGTTTCAATCAATAAATTCAGACAGTATCAGTCTTTTCTTTGGGGGCGTCCAGAAGCCGTTGGTCATTAAAGGTGTTTCAGATAACACTTTTCTCTATATCGTGATGCCAATGAACCGGTAATACGTTGATCCAACCAGAGTCTAGTAAGATGAGCGACAATATAGAAAATTCTGTTGGGAGATTTGTTTGAAGTTATTTATGTCACATAGAGTGAATAATAAAGATTCTAACGAGGTGGCTCCGAAGCCACTGTCTTCTTTTCTCGGTAAGTATGACAAGCTTCCGACCCCAAAGCGGCATCTCAAAGAGGCTATAGAAAAATATATCGGAATAAAAAACAAAATAACGGATGTCGCCATTCAAAATGGAGTACTTTATATCAAAGCAAACGCCTCGATAAAACAAAAACTTTTTATTGAAAAAGTTAAGTTGCTTCAGTTTATGAAGGAGAATATTCCACTCATTACTATAAAAGATATTCGCTAAGCAAATATCACTCTTTCAAATTGAGTGGGGAACTCACCTCTCCTTGGTTGAAAATTGTGTCGTACCCAATTACTTTCAAAATATTTTCCTTTCCGTAACCTTCAACATTTTTGGGGATAAAAGAAATTGATAATGGGGCTTTTTCTGCCGAGCCAATAAATATGTTGTTGAGATAAAAATCCGCCCTTAAAAGTGGGTATGCCCCTTTGGTGCTGACCGAAACAGTTATTCGAGCTCCAGATGAATATGTGATGGAAGGGGATATCCCAAAAATAAAAAGTGGAACACCTCCACCAACGTGCAGAGAGTCGAAGTTCTGTGGAATAACAGAGCTGGTCTCCTCGATGATATTTAAGTCCTTAACCCATTTACGCACGGGGTATTCCCAATATGGGAATTGGGGGTCTTTTGCTGGGTTGGACGGTGCCAATCCGTTTGGGTTGTCTTTGTCGACCCAGTAGAGTATCGAGTGTATATTCTTAATCGCCTTCTCAACCCGGGCCTCCTTCGGGGTGTTGCTTGTAGCTAACCCACCTGAAAATTTATCAATCGTGTATACCTCTCCACCTTGCCAAAGACCACGTAGGATAGGCCGAACAGTTGCAAAGTCCACGGTGTCAGGTTTTTGGAACGGCTCATTGGGGAGGTTTTTAAGAGCCTCGGTCATAAAAGCGTTCCACAGAGGGGCGATGATAAACCCTGCGATTTTTTTCTCCATTGGGGAGTTGTCATTGTTTCCGGCCCAGGCCCCAACGGCAATAGAGGGCGTATAACCAATAATCCAAGCGTCACGAAAATCGTTCGTGGTACCGGTTTTTACGGCCACGTCATGGTTTGGGAAGTAAAGCGCCGACCTTTCGCCGAATTCCGGCGCGCGGGCGACATCATCCGAAAGAATGTCGGAGATACTTCTTGAGATATTCGGAGTTACGACCTCGCGGGGGGATGGTTCGAAATTTTCAATGACCTCACCTCTGGCGTTCTCTATTTTTAAGATTGTGGTATATGGATTCCTGACCCCGTCATTTGCGAATACGCTGTAAGCGCTTGTCATTTCAAGTAATTTTACTTCACCACCTCCGAGAACCAGGGTCAGTCCATATCGGTCTGACCCCTCAAGGGTGGTGATACCAAAATCTCTGGCCGTCTTTAAGGAATCATTAATACCGGCCAGATATAGCGTTTTAACGGCTGGTATGTTTAATGATTGAGCCAAGGCATTGCGTAGACTCACCGGTCCACGGAAGACCCCGTCATAGTTATCGGGAGAAAAGCAGGGGGATATTTTAGATAAATCATCAGGATTGCATGATGTAGAAAATTGAGTTTTAAGGTCAAAAACAACAGTGTCAGGCGTGTATCCTTTTTTGAACGCGGTTGCATATACGAAAGGTTTGAATGAAGAGCCTGGCTGGCGAAAACCCAACGTCGCGTTGAAGTTACCGTCTATTTCAGTATCGAAATAATCTCTGGACCCAACCATAACAAGGATCTGTCCTGTTTTAGGGTCTATTGCCGTGAGGGCCGCGTTTGATGCGTTAAAATTTTTCTGATTCTCAAGAGCGTATTGGTTTACAATTTTTTCAGCCGTGGTTTGGAGGTTGAAATCAAGAGTGGTGGTAACTTTGAGCCCGTCATTTTCGATTGCCTGTTCCCCGTACTTGTTTTCAAGATATTCACGAACGAAAAATACGAAATGGGGAGCTTTTATACTCGCGGTACCTTGGGGGATGAAAGCAACAGTTTCCTTTTTGGCCGCGTCATATTCCTCCGGAGATATAAATTTGTTATCTAACATTTTTTGGAGAACGAGATTTTTGCGTGAATCCAGAGCGTCTCTATGGTTTCCGTATGGTGAATAGTAGGTCGGGGCCTGGGGGATTGCCGCAAGGTAGGCCGCCTCTCCGAGTGAAATGTCCACGGCGTGTTTGCCAAAAAAAGCGAGGCTTGCTTCCTCAACTCCATAGAGCGTACCACCGTACGGACTCTCATTTAAATAGATATCCAAGATTTCTGTTTTTGGAATAGCTCGGTCAAGTTTCACTGCAAGAACCCATTCTTTCAATTTGCGAGCAATAGTTTTGTCTGTTGTTAGAAGAGAGTTTTTTACTACTTGCTGGGTAATAGTTGAACCTCCCTGAGTGAAGCCACCAGGAGTAAGGTCGGCGATGATAGCCCGGATGATTGCGGTCGGTTTGATGCCATGATGTTGATAGAATTCAGCGTCCTCAATCGCGACTGCGGCATTTTTTATGTTTCTTGATATGGCTTCATCCGGCACAACAGTGCGTTTGGTGTCGCCACCCAAGTCATACAGAAGAATTTGTCCTGTTCGATCGTATATCTTTGCCGATTGGGCCACGCGCCTTTCCTCAAACGAATTTAAGTCCGGGATTTTAAGGGTGCTTGCCCAGAGGAGAAATAGCCCTCCTAGAAGCATGCCAAGGGCGACGAGGAAAAGACTCGCGTCACGAAGGAGGAGATTTTTTCTGAGTCGCTTAATGTGTCTGCGCATTTAGCAATCCTAACAGAATGGAGGCATAAAAAAAGCCCGCGGTTTGGATAAAAACCCCCGCAGGACAGTTTGTTTTTGTCCTGCGGGGGTTTTTACTTTTTGTTCTAAATTTATTCTTCGTCGCCAAAGCTGGTCATTTTTCCACCAAGCTCATCCTCGGTGTCTCCCTCGTCTACATCATCGTCCGCGTCATCCTCGAGCTCTGAGAGCTCTTCTTCGTCTTTTTGGTTCCACTCGTCGCTCATAACGGTGCTTTAAAGAATGTTACGACCTTTAATTCCTAGGTTGTATCATACGGAAAACCTTTTGCAACGGGGGTAATCTCTTCCTGTGGATAAATGACGCTCGGCTAGAAATTTCAAAGTGCACGATATCCGCCTGCTGGCGGATTCTCTACTCAGCCTCATCGGCCTCCGTAAGGCACTTGAAATTTCTACCCTCGCTCTTGTAGAGGGATTCAAACTGTTAGATTTGGTTTTGGGTTGCCCCCTTTACATTTATCAAAGAAATAGGCAGCCTGTTCCTTGTTTATTCAGCCTGCAGATTATGCGCGCAATGAACGAATCGAGGCGCTTCCAGTTAGCGCGATGGCGATGGCGTCTATTTCGTCATCAAGTTTTTTTGCCCCATCGATTTTTATCAATCGCCTGGTCATCGCCTCCACTTGACGCTTATCGCTTCCGCCATAGCCGGTGATGGCACTTTTTACTTGAAGGGGGGTGTACTCGTGTATTGAAAGCCCTGATTCTTCGGCCACAAAAAGAATTGCTCCACGCACCTCAGAGACTCGCATGGCGGTCTTTTGATTGTTTGAGACGAATAAGTTTTCAATAGCGAGGGCCTCGGGATTAAATTTTTTGATAATCTCTTTTACTCGAACCCCGAGCTTTAATAGCCGTACGGTAAAAGCTTCTTTAGGCGATGTCTTAAAACATTCGGAATAGAGAAGTGTTTCTCCGTTTTTATTTTTTTGAACAACAGCAATGCCGAGGCGTTCATAGCCCGGGTCTATCCCAAGAATGCGGAGAGGCTTTTTAGAAATTGTCCGGGAATTCGCCATTGGTGAATACTTCTTGTACCTCATCATTTTCCTCGAGTTCGTTAATGAGAACCTCGAGTGATTTCGCGGATTCGGTCGAAAGGGGCACAGATGTCGATGGTTCCCACTTTCCACCATCTCCTTTGATGAAAGCCCAGGTGACCGAACCAATGGCCCCCAGAGAGGCTCCGTGCTTGCTTAAGATGTGTTTAACCTCACTTGAGGCCTTGTTGCGGTTTCCGGTCACGCCTTCAATTATAAGAGCGGCCCCCTCCGGCCCATAGGCTTCATACGTTACCCGTTCAAATTCGCTCGCGTCGGCCCCGGTGCCTTTTTTGATTGCGCGGTCTATGTTGTCATTCGGCATATTGAATGACTTAGCCTGGTCGATGACAGCCTTAAGAGATGGGGAACTTATATTACCGTTAGCCTTTTTTGATTCCAGGGTTATCGCCCGGCTCATTTTTGAGAAAATTTTGCTTTTGGTGCCATCTGTAACTGCCTTTTTTCGTTTAATCTGGGTCCATTTATTGTGTCCAGCCATAGGTTAGATAAGTTTTGCCTGTAAACCTTCCGGAACGGGGTACCCCAAATGCTTGAACGCGCGTTCGGTTGCCACACGTCCCCTCGGTGTTCGCTCGATTAGGCCGAGTTGTATCAAATATGGCTCATGAACCTCTTCTATTGTCGCGATGTCCTCTGAAAGCGCCGCAGAGAGAGTGGAGAGGCCTATGGGGCCGCCTTTGAACTTGCCAATCAGCACGTCAAGAAGTTTTCTGTCGGAGAAAGTAAGCCCGAGCTCGTCCACCTCAAGAAGGGCAAGCGCTTCCGCCACGGTATCTTTCGATAGTTTTCGTTTACCGACCTGGGCGAAGTCGCGGGAGCGCTTTAGGAGATAATTTGCCGTACGTGGGGTAAAGCGACTCCTTTTGGCAATCTCCGAAATGCCACCAGCGTCGACTTCGACACCGAGTACTTTTGCCGACCGTTCGATTATTTTTCCAATCTCGTTTTCACTGTAAAATTCAAGTCGAAACATACCGCCCGAAAAACGGCTACGGAGCGGTGAGGACATAAGCGCGATTCTCGTCGTGGCGGCTATTAGGGTGAATGGGGGAAGCTCGAGTTGTAGAGTGCGTGCCGAAGGACCTTTGCCAATAATGATATCAAGCGAACCTGATTCCATCGCTGGGTAAAGAATTTCCTCGATTGTTTTATGAAGCCTGTGGATTTCATCAATAAAAAGAATGTCCCCTGGTGAAAGGTTTGTTAGGACGGACGCCAAATCGCCGACTTTCTCTATGGCCGGTCCGGATGTCGCGCGAAGTGTGCCACCCATCTCTTTAGCTATCAAGTGGGCTAGAGTGGTCTTTCCCAAACCTGGCGGCCCGTAGAAAAGAATGTGTTCCGGCGTGTGTGCCCGCTCTTTTGCCGCCCTGAGAAGGATTTTTAGATTTTCTTTGATTTTTTCTTGGCCGACATACTCCTCAAACGAAGAGGGTCTGAGAGTTTGGTCGAGATAAAGATCGTCACGTTCCTTCCCGATAGTTTTTTCTTTTCCGTCCGAGCTACTTGACATATATTTTAAAGTATGATAGCATATTTTCAGCCCCTAACCAAGAGGGCTCTATTTTTGAGAGGCTCCAACGTCGTTCTTTTCAGATAATCCAGATTACTACTCTCTAAGGAATCAGGCTCACCCCTGCTGGCTACTCCGCGAGGACGCCCTGGTTCCCCTCTTGAAGGACTTTACTGGGACTATCCCTTACGATTCGCTTAGCTTTTGTTGCTTGCAATGAAAGTATTCCTTAGAGAGTACTGACCTGGATTTCTAATCTATAAGATTACGGAGACAAATACTATTTGCAAACTCCACAGTCCTTTTTTCGTGATGTAACCGGTGTTTTTTCTACTCGGCATTCTCTACAGGCCAACGTCAATAACTCGGCCGAGCTCTTCGAATGATGTAATGCCACTTAAGACCTTGATGACACCATCCTGAATCAACGTCAACACACCCTGTGACTCGGCGACCTTGGCGATTTCGCGCTCGCTTCCGCCTTCGCGCACGATTTTGTCAATTTGTTCGTCGACAAAAATGGCTTCAAATATGCCAATGCGGCCTTTATAGCCGACCCCGCCACATTCGGGACATCCGACAGCCACAAAGTAGTTTCCGGCGTCCAGTTTTTCGAACGGTCCCTTGATGCCGTTTATCGTCTTTTCAATGAAAGCCCGCACATTCTCCGGTGTCGGTGTTTTCCGCGCGCATTTTGCGCAGAGCTTTCGCACCAATCGTTGGGCCATAACCACGTTAATTGCGGAGCTTATGACTTTCGGGTCAACCCCGAGGTCTATTAGGCGGGGGAATGAACCAGCCGCGTCATTCGTGTGAAGAGTCGAGAATACCAAGTGGCCGGTGAGGCCGGCATTGATGGCGATACCGGCCGTTTCTTCGTCACGGATTTCACCGACCATGATGATGTCCGGGTCCTGACGAAGCGCGGAACGGAGTCCTTCGGCAAAAGTGTATTTCTTTTCATCAACTTGAGTTTGGACTATGCCTGGAAGGTGGTATTCAATCGGGTCTTCTATTGTGATTATTTTAACATCAGAAGTGTGCACTTTTCTTAAAAAAGCGTAGAGGGTTGTAGTTTTTCCACTCCCAGTCGGTCCGGTGTTTAGCAACATTCCGTTTGGTTTTTTTATCTCACGCTCAAGGAGTTTTAGAAGGTGTGGTTCGATACCGAGTTCTTCCATTGGAACGGCGATTGTTTCGGGATTCAATATACGGAGTACTATCGATTCGCTGTAGGCGCCCGGTAGAATTGAGGTACGGATTTCCATTTCCTTGGTGTCTATCTTTATACTGAACCTTCCGTCTTGAGCGCTACCTTTGATATTTATTTTTAATCCCGAAAGTAATTTCAGGCGAGAAAGAACTAGTTTGAATGTTTCCAGGTCAAAATTGAGCACGTCAGTAAGAACGCCGTCGAGCCTGTAGCGAAGGCGAGCGTAAGCTTCTTCCGGTTCAAAGTGGATATCGGAGGCATTTGTGGCCAAGGCTCCGGCGATGACGATTTCAAGAATACGTGAGATGCGAAAACTTTTCTTCATCTCAAGCACTTCCTCGACAAGCTCACGCACGTTGGCAATCGATTTTACTTTATTGACGAAGTCTTTTATCTGTTCGTTTGAGATATCAAGTACCCCCGCTTTTACTTCTGAAGCAAACGAAATTTCACTGTAGCGGCTCCAGGCTCGCTCGAGGCTTCCGGTTGAAACCATAAAAAGAGTCGGCTCGTATTTTCGGCTCTCAAGCTCTTGAATGGCTTGTTTTGTTTTTTCGTTCGCCGGGGCAAGGACGGCCACCTGAAGTTTCTTGTTAATAATGCCGAAGACGGCGAGTTTGGCTTCGCGCGCCTCCACCTCGGGCACAATACGCAGGGCGTCTGTGTTTATAGACATGCGGGAGAGGTCGAGGTATTCAAGCCCGTATTTTGAGGAGAGCGTTTGAGCGAGGTCTTCCTCTTCCTTGTGTAAGAGCTCGCCCAGCTTTCTATCCTGCTTTTCTTCGTCGAAAGAAACCATTTGTAATAATGATACCACGGAGCAGAGCCGTGGTTTGGGGATTGAGAGGGGAAGCGGGAATAACTTGACATTTTGATGTATTATGTGATATAATATATTTGAGATTAAGTTCTTCAACCTGGGCAAGGAGGCCCGAAGACGATGAAACTTTTCAAACTGTTTCCAATCGTTCTGCTGCTCACCCTCGCAGCTTGCGGGACAACGAGCTACCGTTCCGGAGGCTACTACTCTGGTTCGGTGGCGCCGGGGTTCCTGATACAATTGCTGGAGATTGAATTGCCAGCCGTTGCCCCGCCGGGGACGCAGTGGGACTGCGAAAAGGAGAGGAGCGAGTTCTCCTCTTACAGTCAGTACGGCAGTCGCCGACCGCAGAGGTACTATTCGGTCTCGAATAGTACCGATTGCAGGCAAGAGTACTCGGTCGGCTACTGATTTGCCGACTGAGAACAATGGCGAAGCACGCATCCCGCGTCGCTTCGCCATTTCTTTTTGCCTAGGTTACAATCCACCTACGGATCCCGTTAGAAGTCCTCGGAATCAGCATGTTACAAAGTCGATACTTTTATGATAAAAAATCACCGCAGGAAAGCGTCAAACTTCCCAGCTTCTAACGGGATGGAAATAACAGCCAAAAGCATTGAGGAGACTGAAAAATTGGCTGCCGATTTTACGCGACAGCTTGAGGATAGTCCAACAAAACAGGGCGCCGAAATTATTCTTCTTGAAGGCGACTTGGGCTCCGGGAAGACCGCTTTTACGAAAGCACTCGCCAAAGCCTTCGGAGTTTCTGACACAGTAACTAGCCCAACTTTTATTCTGGAAAAAGTGTATCAAATTAAAAGCGAACGTTTTTCTCGCCTCATACATATCGACGCTTATCGTTTTGAAAATCCGGGGGAAGCGAACGTGCTTAATTTAAAACTCCTCTTCAACGACCCGGCTAATTTAATTGTTATTGAATGGCCAGAGCGTATCACGGAGCTTTTGCCAAAAGACGCTCATAAAATCTCTTTTGCTTTTGTCGATGAATCCACAAGGCATATACACTTTCATCCCGTTAGAGACCGCGACCGTAATAAACAGTAAAAATTATTTTATGTCTCATATTGAAAATAAAATACTAAGCAGAGAGTCTTATAGACCACAGTCTGTCTCTAACGGGATTCATGGCAAAGGAAACTAACAAAAAAGAAAAGACTAAAGAAACTAAGGCAAGAAAACGTCTGGTGCTCTTAGACACGCACGCCATTGTTCATCGCGCCTATCACGCCCTTCCGGAATTTTCTTCAAGCAAGGGGGAAGCTACGGGAGCGCTCTACGGTCTCTCGACAATGCTTATGAAAATCATTGCCGAGCTCAAACCCGATTACATTGCCGCCTGCTATGACCTTCCGGGCGGAACATTTCGTCACGAAGCATACGATGCGTATAAAGCCGGGCGCAAGAAGGCCGACGACGAGCTCGTGGCTCAACTTATTCGTTCCCGCGATGTCTTCAAAGCTTTCTCTATCCCAACCTATGAAGCGCCCGGCTTTGAGGCGGATGACCTTCTTGGCACCATTGCTGGACGTATGAAGGAGCGTGGCGTGGATGTCATTATTGCTTCCGGCGATATGGACACGCTTCAGCTTGTCGATGATGAACGAGTGCGAGTCTACACACTGAAAAAGGGCATTCAAGACACGATTCTATATGATGAAAAGGCGGTTATAGAGCGTTTTGGTTTTACGCCCGACCTCCTCCCTGATTACAAGGGACTTCGTGGGGATCCGTCGGATAATATTATCGGCATTCGCGGTATTGGGGAAAAAACAGCCGAGGAGCTTATCAAAAATTTCGGGGGGATTGAAGACATATACAAAGCGCTCAAAAAAGATGAAAAGATTCTTGAAAAAGCGGGTATTAAGCCACGCATCATAGAGCTTCTTAAAAATGGCGAGGAAGAGGCCCAGTTCTCAAAAACACTGGCTCTAATTCGAAGAGATGCTCCTGTTTCATACGAATTGCCAAAACTTGAATGGAAGGAGGAACTTAATCCGGAGAAGGTGATAGCCCTTTTTGATGAGCTCGAATTTAGAAGTCTCCAAGCTAGAGCGATGTCACTTTTCAGGCGTGAAGGCGCCGGAAATCTGAGCCTGCTTTCTGTTGCGTCTCCTAAAGAAGAGTTGCAAGAAGAGGTTAATCCGCTTGAACTTTCTGAAACAGCGGTGGCTCTTTGGCTTCTTGATTCAAACATCACCGACCCGTCCCTTGAAGATATTAAGCGCTTTGCCAAAGCAAAAACATTTTCCGAAGCGCGAAAAAAAATTCTTGAAGATCTTTCCAAGAACAAACTTGATTTCGTTTTTGAAGAAATCGAGCGTCCACTTGTCCCGATTGTGGCAACAATGGAAAAGATCGGCATACGAATCGACACGGATTATTTGGAAGCGCTTTCAAACGAATACCACACGGAGCTTTCCAAACTTGAGAAAAAGATATTTGCTCATGCGGGGCAAGAATTCAATATTAATTCGCCGCGGCAACTTGGTGATATTGTCTTTGAAAAAATGGGGCTTTCGGTAAAGAATCACAAGAAAACGGGAGGAGGGGCAAAATCAACACGCGAGTCCGAGCTTGAGAAGATGAAAGACCTTCATCCAATTATTGCCGACATCCTTTCGTACCGAGAGCTTCAAAAATTACTCTCGACATATATCGACGCCATTCCAAAGTCAGTGGCGGATGATGGGAGACTTCATGCCCGCTTCATACAGGCGGGGACGACGACTGGCAGGATGTCATCACAAAATCCAAATCTTCAAAATATTCCAACCAAGACCGAGCTTGGTCGGAAAATTCGAGACGCGTTTGTGGCCGACCAAGGCTATCTTCTGGCCGCGTTTGATTATTCACAGATTGAGCTTCGGGCGGCGGCCTTTCTTTCGGGCGATGAGAAACTGCTTGATATTTTTAGAGGAGGGGGCGATGTGCACGCGGCGGTTGCGTCCGAAGTCTTTGGTGTACCGCCTGAAAAAGTTGATAAAGAGATGCGTCGCCAGGCCAAGGTCATCAACTTCGGCATTCTTTATGGCATGGGAGTGAATGCGCTTAAAGCAAATTTAGGAAGCGATAGAGAAACTGCGCAGAAATTCTACAACCAATACTTTGAGACATTTACCACCCTTGCGGCGTATCTCGACCGAGTGAAAGCTGACGCATCTAGGACCGGCTACACAGAGACTTTTTTTGGCAGACGCCGGGTCATGGAAGGGATGCGTTCAAAAATTCCTTTTGTTCGCGCGGCCGCAGAGCGTGCGGCTATTAACGCGCCTATCCAAGGGACGGAGGCGGATATTATCAAGCTTGCAATGGTAAAAATTGATGAACATCTCAAAAAAGCGGGGGAGGAAGATGACGTGCGACTACTACTCCAAGTTCATGACGAACTGGTATACGAAGTAAGAGAGGAAAAGGCAGACAAAATTTCCCGAGAAATTAAAAAAATAATGGAGAATATCATCGACCCTTCAAAAATCGGAGGTATTACTCTTTCCACCAACACATCTTTGGGTAAAAATTGGGGAGAAATGAAATAACATGCTTACTGTTTTAACAGGTACGGATATTGAAGGGTTGCGTGGAGAGATTGCTCTGCGTCTGAAAAAAGCCGAGAAGGCGGGAAATGAAACAGTTAGAATCACCGATGCGAATTTCTCAGAAGGTCTCGTTGCCTCCTATTTTGGCGGTGACGATCTTTTTGGTAAAACAACCATAGTGGTGCTTGATCGGGTATGCGCAAACAAAAATGCCAGAGATTTTATATTTAGTTCACTCTCAGAGCTTTCCTCTTCGCTTAACGATTTTCTTTTTTTTGAAGAAAAACTTTTAGTTGATGATATAAAGATACTTGAAAAGGCAGGTGGAGAAGTTGTCACCAAAAAGAAAGCGGTTGGGAAGCCGATGGAGGAATTTAATATTTTTGCGCTTGCTGACGCTCTTGGTTTGCGGGACAAAAAAACACTCTGGACCCTTTACGTTCAAGCTATTCGGGCAGGAAAAACTCCGGAAGAGATTTCAGGTACTCTTTTTTGGCAGGTAAAAAGCATGCTCTTGGTCGCGAAAGGTGAGGGTAGAGGACTTAATCCGTACGTCAAAAACAAAGCGGTGCGATTTATAAAAAATTATACTGGGGATGAGCTTCAGAAGTTAGCCTATGAGCTTGTTTCCGAATACCATGAATCTCGCCGTGGTGGGCTCCCACTTGAGGGGAGGCTTGAGAAGTTGATTTTGAGTTTATAAAAAATTATTTGCCCTAGTTTGACGTTTGTGAATATATAGATTAATTTCAACTGAGAGTTATTTTCGAAGGGAGGATATCTTGAAGGAAGAAACCTTTATTCAAAAGTTCAGACGGTTTCGAGACGGGAATTTGCCACCAAACGAATCTTTTAAGTGGCGTCATGGCGAGTCTTTCATGGGGACCACTTTCCATATATGCTCCGTTTCTCCACTTGAGGCATTGGAGATAGACGATATTCTCTGGGCACTTCTCGCCGCCTCGGAGTCTCCAGAGAGCACCGACCTCCAGATTCATTTCAAGTCTTCTTTACCTGGGAATTTTCCATCCATAAACGGCATAATCCACGAGCTTGGCGGGCATGGATTTACGCCGATATCAGGAAGCGTCAAAAAGATTTCGGAAAAAACAGGCTGGATTCGCATAGCTTTGTTTGAACCGGAGGCCTTAACAGGCCTAACTCCTGAAGAACTTCTTCATCAAACCCCCCACTCGTGAGTGGGGGGTTTTCTTTATATTCACATCGTCACAAGTTTTTGCCTACTGGCAAAACTCGCGACCCCGGGCCAACACAAGTGTCGGCACTCCCATTTTGTAAGACGTGAGTACACACCAACAAAATTAGGTCGCTCGATTATTTTTCATTCTTGAAAAACATCCCTATGCCTCGGACAAAAGTACAAAATCCCGCGCAGGCGGACTACCCATCTCATTCATGTCCTCACGCATAAAATTCTGGTGAATTTTTGCGCGAGCCCGACTCACGCCGTCGCGCTCCGTCTCGGACTTGCTTCGCAAGTCCGCCCAGTAGGATTTGAACCTACGACCAATTGCTTAAAAGGCAACTGCTCTACCAGGCTGAGCTATGGGCGGATGTGTCCAAACCTTACAATATTTCGTAAAAAATGCCTAGAGAGGCAGGTCAAAGGCGAGGAAACCTGCGCCTGAAAGAAGAAGTGAAATTGAGGCTGAAAAGAGAAGAAGGTCGAAGAGTACCCCCTCGCTTCCAAACTGTTTCCCCGAAAGCTTGTGAACAATCAGAATAATTGAAAACAAGGCTGTCGCGATTGCCGCTATTTGAGTATAGAAACCAACAACGAGCATTGCACCGGCGGCAAGTTCAAGGAAAGAGCAGATGGCCCCGAAAAATGCCCCCGGGCGAAGCCCTATTCTTTCACATACGGCCGCCATACGGTGTCTTTCGGCCGAAAGACCTAGAGCGCCAAAACGGACGAAGATAAGTCCGACAGTCAGACGAATGACGAATGGGGCCGCGAGTGAGTAGACAAGTAAATCAGGGAATGGATTTAACATATGAAAATTATATCACGACCTATTAATTTGTGTCTTAGGTGCCAAAGGCTTAGGATGCAATTATGAAAAGGGAGGTAGTTTTAATACTGAATGATATTCGAAGTGCGGAAAATGTCGGGGCCATTTTCCGCACGGCGGATGCGGCAGGGGTTTCAAAAATATACCTAACAGGAACTACCCCGGCTCCGATCGACCGCTTTGGTCGCGCTCGGCGCGACATTGCCAAAGCGGCACTTGGTGCGGAAAAGACGGTTTCCTTTGAAAGTGTTTCGCGTGCAGGTAATTTACTGAAACGTTTGCAAAAAGAAGGTTTTAAAATTATTGCCATTGAGCAGTCACCAAAATCTCGTGACTATAAAAAAATTAAAGCTCCGAAGATGGTCGCGTTTATCGTAGGGAATGAAGTAAATGGAATTCCGCAAGCCATTCTAAAGCAATGCGATATTATTGCTGAGATTCCTCAACGAGGCAAAAAAGAATCTCTTAATGTCGCGACCGCTCTCGGCATAGCTCTTTTTAGAATTCTTAATATTTGATATTGAGTATTGGATATTGTGTATTATTTCAGTATGTGAGCGTGCTCACTGTTTTTCCATTCAAATCATAAAGTTTAATTGTTTCTCGGCGCGCCTTCCATAATTTTTCGGAACGTCCTAGGAAAATGCGCCATTCCTTTTTATAAAATGTCGGGTCATTTTTATGCGTTTCCGCGCAGGTTTTGTAGTTCAGTTTTTCAGTCGCAAAATTTCGACACTCAGAGTCAACGTAGGCTAACGGTATATTTTGAAGCGGCATCGTGCAGGTCGAAATCCCTCCGAGATAGTCATAGCAGGCGTCGGTCACTCTTCCTAAGTATCTATCAACCTCGTCTCGTGGCGTTGGGCATTGTCTTGGAAGCGATGGGGTGTAGGTTTGGAACTGCGCGAAGTAGCCAGTGCAGATATTGAGCCTAAATGAATATCCCATGGGGGAGCGCCCGGTGACGATAATCGCCTTATCGCCCGGTGACAGAAAGATTGGGTAGTCCTCGTTTAACTGTCCAGCAAATGGAAGTTCCACACCTTCTCCAATAGTTGTACCTTGCCCAGTAATAGCACTTTCAAGTTTAAATCCTGTAATAAGCACCTTTCCCACATGTCGAGAATTAAGTGAGATTGTCACGTATTCTTGTTCTGGTTTTGATGAACTTGTTCCACCTGAAGTTAAAGTGATGTCGCCCGAAAGTGGTGAGGCTTCGGCGGCCGCCTTGTTTTTCTCCAGCTCTGTTTTTATACGAGCCACCTTGCTATCAACACTTTCAGTTTCTGAATTGTATGTGCGCGACGGTGCCTTGGAAAAAGAGAAAAAAGAAAATCCAGACGATGACGATGAAGTCCCACTGGTTGAAGTCACGCCACCGGCGGCGAGAGCCGCCGCAAGAATAATAGCCAGAACGAATAATGCTTGTCCGCGATTCATTGTTTCTATGATACCGCGCGTTGACTTTTGAGCAACGTCTGATGATGGTTGCAGAAATGAGCACTTCGCCCGGCAACTACTTTCCGTACAATAGTCCCACGGCAACCTTTCTTTGAACAAACTTCGCCGGTGTGGCGGTAGGCCTTGTGATGGTTTTGGAATTCGCCGCGTTTTCCATCAAGGTCGCGAAAATCAGACTCGGAATCTCCACCGACTGAAATTGAGACAGTTAATATCCTCTGCATTTCCTCGTACATTTTTTTGAGTTTTAATAGGGGAATACGCCAGACCCGCTCTTCCGGGTGCACCCCTGCCTCAAAAAGTATTTCGTCGCTATAGATATTTCCGATGCCGGCAATAACTGTTTGGTCCATGAGTGCTGGCTTTATTTTACTTCGAGGTTTAAGAAGCAGGCGCTCTTTGAAAACAGAAAATATAAAATCTTTTTCCAACGGCTCCGGCCCGATAACGGATAAATCGGTTACGGAATCCCATTCTTTATCATGAAAGAAGGTTACCTTGGCG
>Ga0315281_10001008_pt1 | contig 40827 bp, 43 predicted proteins | sample YL17G07_0_MG_FD_204540 | JGI IMG/M metagenome (GOLD analysis project Ga0315281, IMG submission 204540) | Sediment microbial communities from Yellowstone Lake, YNP, Wyoming, USA - YL17G07_0 | ecosystem: Environmental > Aquatic > Freshwater > Lake > Sediment | place: USA: Wyoming | collected...
GGTCCAATTGCCCTCGTCCGAAAACAACAGCGTTTTGAGCATGCGCGTCCTTGCTCTTAGGAGGGCCCGTGAATTCTACGAGTTCCACCCGATTGATGTGTGAAAGGTTTGGATGGACGACCTTCTCTTGAGCATTCACGATCTTCTTGATTTCTATGCCCAAATCAATTAGAACGGTTTTGTTCCAAGGTTCCAAATCAACACCAAGTTCCTTTGCCTTCAGATGCGCGAAAAAGTCTCCGCCGAAGAGCAGATCCACGCTGATCAATTTGTGTCTCAGTGTTACGTTTACGGTTCGAAGTCTGAATGCGGGAACGTTTTCGAAACTTACTGTTTGGACGCGGCTCCCTTGGTACCGCACTCTTGTCTTCACGATACCTGCTGAAGTGTCAATCAAGATTTCCTCTTTGGGTTCAATGATTTTCGTTTGGGCAGCATAGGTGACAACACCTATCAGGCCGTGCCCGCACATATCCAGATAGCCTCCATTGTGCATCCAAAAGGCCCCAAGATCGCACCCTTTCCGTTTTGGAGGGCAAAGAATGGCTCCGAACATGTCGCTGTGCCCCCTTGGTTCTTCCAGTACGAAGCGCCTGAACCAATCATGGTTTGTTTGCATGTCGTCCTTGAGTTGAGCAATCGTTTCGCCACGTAGCGGAAAATCAGTCACGATCCGGGTAGGTTCCCCAGCAGTGTGCGTATCCACGACAGAATATTCGCGTTGGGACAAAAGCATCAAGACACCTAATCGTTTACCTTCCTGAAAATCCTTGCGAAGACTCCGAAGTCCTCATCTTTACGAAACTCGACATCAATCAGAGCGTCGCCCTCGAAATTTTCCATAGTCAATTGAGCTCGGTCCGAGTACCACGAGTTCAAGTGTTGTACGTTAAGCTGTTCGAATGCAACGGCCGTCAACCTCTTTTCTAAGTCCTCTAGTGGAGGCAGCAAAGCTGAAGAGTTGAGAGTGCTTGGTTGAACTTGAGACGTGTGCTTCCGTATAGTGAGTTGGTGGTCTTGTTTGATATAGTTCTGAGGAGCGGCGTAGTAATTGACGTTACTGGAAAGCCGCGGTATAAGTCGGATATAGGAATCAAGGATGGAAGGATTGTCGAGCTAGGTTAAAAGAACGCAAGACGGAACGGAATTGATGTCAACGCCGACCAATATCCCTACATTGGGGGGCAGACCGGGCTCTATGCAATCCTGCCACCGTGGGTTCAAGAGGGCGGTCTAGAGAGACTGGTTGATCGACTGAAAGACTCGACCTGCTGCGAGCGAATCAAACTGGATATTGCTAAAGGCATAATCGGATGGCAGAACTGGATTGCTGACGTAGGGTGGGACAACGTGATGGTTGTTGCATTGCAGACTGAGCAGAATAAGTCATTTGAGGGCAGGAGGATTGATGAGATAGCAAGAATGCGCGGCCAATCCACTGCTGAAGCCCTTTTTGATATTTTGGTTGAGGAGGAGGCAAGAGCCTCCATGGTAGTGTTTTACGGCAGCGAAGATGATGTCAAGGACTTCATGAGACGACCTTGGGTTATGATGGGGTCGGATCACAACGGAATCAAGCCAAGCGAGGGGCCGCTTGGAGGCAGACAGGACCCGAGAGCTTACGGCACATTCCCCGGAATTCTAGGGAGATATGTACGAGAGCACAGGATTTTCACCATTGAAGAAGCAATCAGAAAGATGACTAGCCTGCCGGCGCAGAAGTTGGGGTTGAAAGACCGAGGACTAATACACGAAGGTTCATGGGCAGACATTGTGGTATTCGATTCTCTGCTGATCACGGACAGAGCAACCTATGAAGACCCTGCCGAGTATAGTCAAGGGGTAGAGTACGTCTTGGTCAACGGTCAAGTGCTGTTCGAAAAAGGCACTTTCACGGGCGAAAGACCGGAAGGATACTGAAAAGGCAAAACACTCTCCCATGGTCATACAAGCAAGCTATGGACGAATAGTCCGTGGCAGTTCGTCTCTTGCGCGGACTTTGTCGAGGGACTCTCTTGACTACTGTGATGTAGATTTGTGATTTCTGATATATTCATCGACTGTTGACGTCAAGTGTTCTATATCATCTTCGGTATGCGCGTAGCTGATTGCTGCGTGTAACATCTCGGGAGTAAGCATCAAGATTCCGCTGTTTAGCAGGTGATCAAACATCTTCTTGGATTGCTCAGGATTACCGAGATTGTAGCTTCTTGCATCCTTTATTGGCCTCTTGTCAGTCATATGAATGGCAAACAAAGATCCGACACCTAATACTTGCGCGGGGAATTCGTTCTTCTCGAAGACTATGGTCAATTCCTCGCGTGCTTTCCTTCCTAGCCTGTCGATGTGTGCATATACGGGCGAATCTTGGAGTACTTGTATTGTTGCAAGCCCTGCAGCTAGACTAAGGGCGTTCCCAGCGAACGTTCCTCCGTGATAGGCGAACTCCGAGCCTGAATGTTTCGTGTGATCCATGCGCTCCATTACATCACGCTTGCCACAGACTGCGCCTATCGGAAGCCCTCCACCAATTATCTTCCCTAATACAGTTAGATCTGGAATCACACCATAGTATCCCTGAGCTCCGCTCAATCCCAACCTGAATCCCGTGACAATCTCGTCAAAGATCAGAAGAGTTCCCGTCTCGTCACAGAATTCTCGCAACCCCTTCAGAAACGCCTTCTCTGCCGGAATTATTCCGGCCGCTCCCATGACCGGCTCTATTATAACACACGCCAACTTTTCTCGCTTCACTCTGTCTAGGAAACCTTCGAGGTCATTGTATGGCACGAGAACGCTATCCTGCTGCGAGCCTCTGGTAATACCTCCACAGGGGGGCTCGTTGAAAGGGGGTTTCACAGCGAAATGAAGGGGATCGTAGGGGCCATGCCAGCACCCTTCAAACACCGCGATCTTGCTACGTTTAGTATAAGTTCTGGCTAAGCGTGTCGCAAAGAAGTTCGCCTCGCTACCGGAGCTGCAATAGCGGATCATCTCCGCGCTGCGCACATGTTCTGCAATTACTTCAGCATGCGTGACCTCAAGCTCGTGTGAGAGACCTGAATGCCACCCCTTCTCCGCTTGTGCCTTAATGGCTTCCGTTACAGTTGGATGACCATGACCGAGAATCATGGCCATGTGCGTACCCCAGTAGTCCGTGTACGTGTTTCCGTCGAGGTCGATGAGTCGTGCTCCCATGGATTTCTTAACAAAAAACGGATACGGCTCGAAGTACCGTATTCTATACGAAACTCCGGCTGGTTCAATGTTTTTGGCGCGTTCGAACATCTCGCGGGAAGTCGTCGTTCGTCCCACATAGCGCCTTTTGTTGTATTCTATCCTCGTCAAACTGAGACCTCAAGGGTCGGAGAGGGAGAAGAGTTCAGAGTAGTAGCTGTCGAATCATTCTTGCAACGTTTATGTAGGATGCCCATCGCAGCCCCCAAGTTCCCATGTAGAGCCCGCCCACCAAGAATACAAGGAGGACAGTTATCACTAGGTAGTCGTTTGCAGAATACTTCAGCTGACGAACGAATGTACGCTTCGCGATGTCGTGGCTGAAACCTCGAGATTCTATAGCGATTGCTATGTCACCTGCTCTGCGCATCGAGTTGAAGATTGCAGGTACGAACATCTGCTTCAATAGAGCATTGAACCTCTTCGCAGGATTCCTGTATTCATATCTCCATCCTCGTGCTTGCTGTGCTTCCTTAATCTTAGTGTTTTCGTCAATAAGCACCGGCACGTAAGCGAATCCTATGCTCAATGCAAGGGCGAATTCAGGTGGAAGCTTTAGCTTCACGAAAGTGATTATGATGTCACGAATGGGTGTAATCATCAGGATCGTTCTTATGACGAGGAGAATCATAAGGAAGCGAAGAACCGCGCCGATTGTCCAAATGCAGCCCTCGAGCGATATGGGAAGAGTGTGGGGGGGTATGAGGTAGAAGAATACGTATGGATCTTTGATGTCTGTCGCTATCGGGGGAAAGAGAAGATTGAAGATCGCGTACATTACAACTACTGGTGCGATGCCCTTTAAGAAGGGAGTGACCTTACTGAAAGGTATCTTCGCGAGCCGCATGACCACGAGAACGGACAGTAACACGACTCCCAAGTAGATGGGATCAGTTCCCAATCCTACTGTCAAGATCATTACAACTATCCACCAGAGGAATTTCACCCGTGGATCAAGTTTGTGGAAGAAAGTCTTGCCAGGAATGTATTCGAATGCCAAGCTCTTAGCCTCCTACCCTCTGTTTGATTTCGCTGTACATTTCGTCCACTGTCAACACGTTCGGAGGAAACCCGAAAGACTTCAGCGCCTGCGCAAAACGAGTGATCTGTGGCGCCTTGAGATATGTCTTCTCAATAGTCTCGGATTCAGCGAAGACTTCACGCGGTGAGCCACTCAGTATGACTTCGCCGTTCCACATGACAAATACTCTATTTGCATATTCCGCTGCCAGATTCATGTCGTGTGTGATCACAATTACCGTCTTTCCATCCTCATTGTGTAACTTCGTGTAGAAGTCCATCATCTGTCTCGCCATTCGGTCGTCCTGTCCCGTAGTCGGTTCGTCCACCACCAACACATCTGGTTTCATTGTGAGAACCGATGCTACAGCAATTCGCTGTCTCTCTCCTTTACTGCGGTTAAAGGGATTGTCATCCAACATGCCTTGCAGGCCAATTGCGTCTGTCACCTCTTTCACTCGTATCTGTATTTCATCCTCTGGCAACTCAAGATTTCTGGGTCCGAATTCCAGCTCTTTCTGCACGCTGTCAGTACAGATTTGGTGATCGGGATTTTGGAAACAGTACCCTACCTTGGTCGAGAGTTCTCGGATGCTCGCCTTCGAGGCATCCAATCCGAAAACCGAAACCGTTCCCTGAGTCGGTCGGAGCAGGCCATTGAAGTGCTTCACGAGTGTGGTTTTTCCTGAGCCGTTCTGTCCTATGATGGCTAGGAAATCGCCTCGTCGTATTTCTAAGGACACACCGCGAAGAGCGACAGTACCAGCCTCATATACGTGCACAAGGTCTTGAGTACGAATTATCGTTTCCCGCTCATTGCCTGCGGTCCGATCAGAGACCACTCTCTCTGGGGGTTTCGCTACTGCATCCACTTTCATGTGGGACTTCAGAAACGTAGACATTTCCAATACAGCATCATCGAATGTGAGAGGCATCTTCAAGGTCGCGTCTAGCTTTCTAAGTCGCGAGAAAAGAAGAGCTGTTTGGGGAGTCTTCAATCCGAGCTTGTTCAACGACTCAGCGTCTTCAAGCATCTTGCGAGGTTCCCCTTCAGCCACTATTCGTCCTTCTTGCATGACGATGAGACGGTCCACTTGATGCAATAGTTCCTCAAGCTTATGCTCAACTATTATCATGGTTGCGTTCTCTGATCTCGATAGCTCAGAAAGATGACTGAGGACTCTCATACTACCGATGGGATCAAGGTTGGACGTAGGCTCGTCGAGGACATATACCTCCGGACGCATCGAGACGATTGCAGCCAGAGCGCAAGCTTGTTGTTCTCCGCCTGACAACGAGTGAGGATTTCGCTCTTCGTATCCCTTCAGCCGCATCGATTCGACTGAATCCTTCACTCTGCTCAGTATCTCTTCGCGGGGGACGCCATAATTCTCGGGGCCGAAGGCGATTTCGTCGAAGACGGTCGGGTTTACAAGTTGACTTGAAGGATCCTGAAAGAGCATGGCAGCCATATGCGAGAGTGAGGAGATTGTCGAAGTCCTTGTGTCGACATCTCCAACGAGGACTTTGCCTTCAAGATGACCTCGGAAATAGTGAGGGATGAGACCGTTAATGCAGCGACATAGCGTGGTTTTGCCTGCCCCTGCTGGGCCGGCGATCAGCACAGTCTCGCCTTTGTGCGTTCGCAGAGAGATATTCTTCAACGCTGGTTCGGAGTCACCAGCGTAAGTGTAGCTTACATTCTCGAAAACTACATCAGCCACTGTGATACGCCTTGTCGTTAGACGATTGCGCTTAGCTTTAACCCCAACGCCCGAGAATCAGAAAGTGATAATGGGATTTCATGTCAAATTCTTTTTTCGAATCCGCGGCGCGTGAATTTCGTCTTGAATGTGAGAGTTTAAGCAGACAACTGGTCTGAAAAGGTAGCTTCTATATATTTTCCATAGCCAAGTTTTAACTTCTGTAATCACGTGACTTGTAGCCGAGAAACATTGAGCAAGAGTGAATCAACTAAAAGCACTGCCCCAAGAACTCCTCGACTGACGGCTAGACAGGTCGGAATGGTTGCAGCCCTTGGTGGCCTCGGATTCGCTTGGAGAGCACTGGGTCTCGTAATACCGCTCTATCCTCCGTTCGTCTTAGATGTCAGGGAAACATTGATTGCGATTTGCGCATTTGCAGGAGGGCCCTATGTCGCAATAGCCAGCGGCATATTGATGGGTCTCCCATCATCACTGCCGATGCTAGACCCATGGTACTATCCACTCGTTGGCATCATATTCTGCCTTGTAACGAAAACGGCTTGGAAACATAGAGGGCCAGTGGGATATGGGCTTCTCCTAGTGACAGCCCTAGTGGCTGAAGGTGTCGGACTAACCCTCTACACTGCCGCGATGGCGTTCGGCTTACAGATTGTACCCTTCTGGCCGGAAATGGTCGCAACATTCGCAGGTGGAACATATTTCGTCTACGCCCTACAGCAATGGATACCAATGGTCATAGTACTACGATTGTTCCCAGACTTCATGAAACCACGCTGGCGATGGTCGGGCGGAGAAGAAGTGGAATAAGGAGGCGGTGGTTCGCATGAGTAGAGGAAAACTCTACGGTATTCTCGTGCTACTGTTTGTCGTCGCCTTCGTGCTGGTTGTTCTGCGATCAAGCCTTCAAGGCCTTGTATGGACCCCATTCCTCAATGATTATCTGCCAAAGACGAGACCTGCCCGGTTGTACCTTCCTGAAACGACTCAGTATGCACTGATGGTTGTCCTCATCATCGTGGGCATTATCGCACTGGTCGCATTGGAACGAAGAACACGCAAAAGCAAACAATGACGTCTATGACTCCCCCTTTTTCCCTTTTTGCTGGAAATTGATTATTCGTAGCGGGAGGTGAATTGAATGGTGCTGTTAGATCAGATGACGTGGCCTGAGGTCAAAGATTTTCTAGCGAAATCGAATATCGCGTTTGTCCCGGTTGGATCGACGGAACAGCACGGAATGCATCTGCCAGTAGACAATGATTGGTGGACCGCTAACGAAATAGCCAAACGAACTGCCGACAAAGTATCGGAGAGGAATATCAGCGTCGTCGTGACACACCCCTTAGCCTTCGGCGTTTCACAACACCACATGGTCTTCCCAGGCACCATAACACTGCGAATCCAAACATTCGTTGATGTCATAAAGGACATTTGTGTAAGTCTCAGTAAGCACGGTTTCAAGAAGATCGTGATATTCAACGGCCACGGCGGAAACGACGCCGCTCTAAGTGTAGCGCTACATGACTTAGGGGAGCAGGTCGCTAGCGAAGTCTACGTGATAAACTGGTGGGAGCTCATAATAGATGAAATCAAGAAGACATGTGATCCCCCATTCTTCCATGCTTGCGACACTGAAACCTCCGTAGCTTACGCATTAGACCAACGCGTCGACAAAAACAAACTCAAAGGTGAGATACCACACCTTAAGCCCACTTTCGTTAAGTACGACTTCCTTGCTGGTGGTCCTAAGGTACAAGCCGCCACTCCACCAATGAACAAGTTAACAAGCACCGGATCCGTTGGCGATCCATCCAAGGCGACCAAAGAGAAAGGTGAGAAATTGCTTTCAGCCGTTGTTGACAGAGCTGCAGAATTCATCGGCGAGATAGCTAAGAAGTAACTCAGCGTGAGAGCGTCCTCCCAATAATCCATCATTGACGTAGCGCAAGGGGACTGGGTCCAAGACCGGCCATACTCTCAATTCCTCATTCTCTTGACGACTCTGACGAGGGAAAATTCTATGCGAGCGACTCGATTACTAGTGGATAGTATACGAGGACTTCAGAGCCTGAGCTTTGCCTAATTTCGAGTCCACGAGTCATAACAAGAAAGAATACGATTATAGTTCACTCTGAAATCATGTCAATATTGATTAATGCAATAACGTAGTTCTTCTTTCATGACTCGAATCTTCTGTGTTGCCGCCGTGAGGAAAGTGAATTGAGACATCGGTTCAAAATGGGCAAGAACGCGACTATAATCAGTTCAGTCCTTTTAGTTGTGGTATTAGTTTTGGCTGCAATCTACTTCGCTTGGAAGGGAAATATCTTTTGGACTGTTCTCTCATTTCTCACAAGTGCTTTGCTGTCTGAAGGGCTATACCGTGACTACAAGTTGAGATTCCGTGCCAAGTAGTCCATCTTTGCGACAGCACTTTCCAGTGTCACAGATTCCTGTTATGTTTGTTAAAGCAAGAAACGATTTACTAGAGGGTCATTCTCATGAAATACTAGCTTGTTGAACACCGTAATGTGCGCTGAGCCTGTAGTTTCTGGATCGATAGCACCGCAATCACTATCTTCGTTTCGCTGATGATTCTGCCTTTGAACTTGATGTGCAATATGCTCTCATGAGTGAATCTGTTTCCGATTCGAACCGAGCAGCCGAAACATAAAATACTCTGTACCTGCTGGGCGACGCGAAGGAACGTGAACTGGAGACCGCCATCGGACTGGCAACGTATCGGCACAATCGACGCACACGCGGAAGGGGAACCACTCCGCGTGGTAACGAGCGGTGTTGCCCAAGTGCCTGGCGATACCATCGTCGAAAAGCGTCGTTACGCACAAGCATCTAGATGGATTGCGCCGCGCCTTGATGTTTGAGCCCCGCGGACACGCCGATATGTACGGCGCGATTATGACGGAACCTGTTCAGAGTGATTCTGACATGGGCGTTCTTTTCATGCACAATGAAGGCTGGAGCACGATGTGTGGGCATGGCATTATCGCGCTCAGTACCGTGGTAATCGAAACCGGTATTGTGGCGGCTCGAGAGAATCTGAAGATAGATACACCGGCAGGAACAATTGCCGCGCACGCCCGGTTGCGTAAGGGTACTGACAAAGGTCATTACGTGGAAAGCGTTGCCTTCGAGAATGTACCTTCATTCGTCTACGTGTTAGACCAGACCATAGAGCTGCAGGGACTCGGTCGGGTCCGATACCACATAGCATTCGGTGGAGCATTCTACGCATTTGTGCAAACCGCCGACATCGGTGTCGAACTGAGCCCACGCGCCTTTTCCCGTCTAATCGAGTATGGTATGCAAATCAAGCGTGCCGTAATGGAGTCCATAAAAGTCCAACAGCCATTCGAAGACGCTCTCTCTTTCCTTTATGGAATAATTTTCGTCGGCCCAGCATTCTCGCAGGACGCACATTCACGAAATGTGTGCATTTTCGCTAATGGCAAAGTGGACCGTTCCCCAACTGGAACTGGTGTCAGTGCGAGACTCGCTTTGGAAACCGCACGAGGGCGTCTAAGACAAGGTGAACCCTTTATCGTCGAGAGTATACTTGGCACGCGATTCACCGGAAGGGTCAAAGAAACTACAAGACAGGGAAAATACGATGCAGTAATACCGCAAGTTGAAGGGCGAGCCTGGATTACAGGTCGAAATGAATTCTTAATTTCCCCCGATGATCCATTAAAGGAAGGGTTCATACTTCGTTGACCGGATGGACGACGCCGCTAGGAAAGCAGATGAAGGGCAAGCAGCATAGTGTCGCTGCCGATAGTCGGTGTAAATGCGTATAGGGTCCCAAGAGGTCAGGTCGTGTCTGGTTGTCATGGCAAAACTACTGAGCGTCAACACGTTGGACGTACTCGAGGCGCGGGGAAGCGCTTTTGAGAGAGGGTACGCGTACGGCGTTCGCTACAAGTCTCTAATTAGGCGTTTAATTGATTCGCAATACGACTTCTATGTTCGCTATCTGCAAACTTCCAGGGAAGACGCCCTGCGAGAAGCTTCACAGTATGAGAGACCTATCCGAGACTACTCGGAGGAAATTGCTGAAGAAATTAGGGGCACGGCTGATGGAGCCGATATTCAACCCAATGAAGTCTTACTGGTTGCCGCGTTTAACGAGGTCTTTTACCCGAAACTGAGCAAGGCGTGTACGTCTTTTGCCGCAAGAGACAAAGCCACTTCAGACGGATTAACGTACGTTGGGCAGAACAACGATGAAGGAATAGATCCATGGCTTAACGGTGACTGCGTTACGCTCACCAAGTATGTGCAGAAAGATGGCCCCGACGCGTTGATCTATAGCTACGCTGGCGCTCCGGCCATGATGGGCATAAACTCTAGCGGACTGAGTGTGTGCATTAACGCGTTAGGTTTCGAGAAGACGAAGGTGGGGGTTCCTATGCTTTGTGTTGTTAGAGAGGTGCTTAACCAGAAGGACCTTGATCGCGCAGTCGCCGCCATTGAAAGGGCCGACAGAGCATACGCTCTGAACTTCATGCTTGGGGACAATAAGGGCATAGTAGACGTTGAGGCTAATCCGCTCAAAGTAACGGCAACGAAGTCCAACGGTTTCCTACATCACGCTAATCATTACGTTTACGGAACCGAGGGTTTCACTGATCCAAAGAGTGGTGATCCTCGCGTGAACAGCGAAGCAAGATGCGATAGGATGTTGGAACTCCTACAAAGTAACGAAGGGAAACTCAACCTGAACACCTTTCAAGAGTTCCTCAGAGATCATGCAAACAGACCTAACATGATATGTGCGCACGTGAGCCCAGCAAGACCCAAAGCCCATCACAGCAGAACGCTTGACGGCATGATATACATACCTCAAAAAAGGGAAGCCTGGATATTCAAAGGTAACCCCTGCGAGAACGAGTTCGTACGGTATACAGTTTGACTGAAATCCAGCTCTTGCCGATCTAAGACATCCCGCGTCGTTGTGAACCGAAATTCATGCTTGATGTTGGTGTTCACGATATGTTCGAGGCGATCGGTCTTAGTGCTTCGAGCGTGGGTTCAATTAGAGTCGGCCTCAGCCCTTTCCGAAGCGCAGCTTCTGGGTCCTTTAGACCGTTACCGGTTATTACGCAGCAGATCTTGTCGTGCCTATCTATAACCCCAGTCCCAATCAGCTTTATCATGCCTGCGACGGGTGCTGCGCCTCCTGGTTCAGCGAAGATTCCTTCCTTGCTCGCGAGCATTGACTCCGCCTCCAGTATTTCATCATCAGTCACAGATTCAGCAATTCCGTTTGATTCTCTCAGACTGTTCATGGCTTTGATGTAATTGCGAGGCTTCCCTACGGCAAGTGCTCCAGCCAACGTTTTCGGAGTGACGGGTTCGAAGGATGTACTGTTCTTCTTGTATGCTGTCACGAGGGGGCTGGAACCTGTTGGCTGAATTCCGACCATGCGCGGTTTCTTGGAAATGAATCCGAGCTGATAGAACTCTTTGAATCCCTTCCACACGCCTGCCAGGTTGCAGCCGTTCCCGATTGGGACGATTACCCAGTCTGGCGGTTGCCAATTGAACTGTTCACATAACTCGTAGGCGGTCGTCTTTTTTCCTTCAGTTCGGAACGGGTTTGTTGCTGGGTTACAATTGTACCAGTCGAAAGCTTTGCATGCTTCATTGGCCAGATCATATGCCTGGTCATAGTTTCCTTTCACTTGGATGACTTTCGCGCCGTAGGAGATTGACTGTGATAGTTTTCCCATCGGTGTTGTTACGGGAACAAATACGATGCAGCGCAATCCAGCTTTAGCCGCGTGAGCCGCCATTGATGCCGCGGCGTTCCCTGTCGACGCGATCGCTACCACCTTTCGATCGAACTCCAAAGCCTTATTGGAGGCCATGATTGTCGCGCGGTCTTTGAATACACCCGTCGGGTTTCTCGTTTCGTCTTTTCCGTATAGTTCTCTCAATCCAAGTCCTTCGCCAAGTCTTCGGCATTGGATGAGAGGAGTGCCGCCTTCTCCTAGTGTAGGGACCTTCTTGTTGTCGAATATGGGCAGAAGTTCATGATACTTCAGGCAGGCAGTGCCTCGTCTGTCTTCCAAATCTGTCTTACGTAGAGTGCGTCCGATCGCGTCATAGTCGTAGACTACGTCAAGCTTCTCTCCGCATTTCTCGCAAGTGTAAATCAATTTCTTGACGTCGAACTCCTTCTTGCAGCTGACACAACGAAGAGTCCGTACGAAACTTCCAACAACCGTCGTAGTCAAAGACACCTGCTGCTATCTGATTTCGACTGCGCCTAATAGGACGTTGGTTCTTATGATAATTGCTCTATAACCTGAGTCCTTCTTGGTATGAACAGGACGATAGCTTGAACTCCGGTCGCAAATGTGAAATGTGCAATCACGCATTAAGCCGGCAGGGTTTGATAATTTGATTCATATCGCGCGTACAACGACGCTGGATCTACTGAAGAGCCTGATCAGAATTCCCAGCGTTAATCCTGCCATCGAGAACGGCGAGGGCGAGGAGGAGATCGCAACGTTCATCGCTGAATGGTTTAGGAAAGTGCGTCTTTTCAAGGTCTTTGAACAGAAAGTGAGCAAACACAGGTTCAATGTTGTGGTGACCCTCGAAGGCAAAGGTAGTGGCAAAAGCCTGATGTTGAACGGTCACATGGACACTGTCGGCACGTCCGCCATGACTGTGCAACCGTTTGATCCTCTGGTGCGGAATGGGATGGTCTATGGTCGAGGATCATGCGACATGAAAGGGTCTATCGCTGCAATGATGTCCGCTATGGTGGCCTTAGCCAAACTGAAGAAGGAGCTAGCAGGAGATGTTCTCTTCACTGCTGTAGTTGACGAAGAACATATGAGCATCGGAACCTCCGAGCTAATCAAACGCTTTAGAGCCGATGCAGCGATCGTTGGTGAGCCGACCGGTATGGACATAGCGATCGCTCACAAGGGTTATGCTTGGTTAGAGGTCGAGACAATAGGGAGAAGAGCTCATGGCTCCATTCCTGAGCGAGGCGTTGACGCCATAGAAAAGATGGCAAAGATCATCTCTCAGCTGGAAACTCTCCGGATACAATACAGGCTGAAGAAGCATCCGCTTGTGGGCACACCTCGACTTCACATGTCAACAATTGCGGGCGGCTCAGACTGGAGTACTGTACCAGCCCACTGTCTCCTGAAGGTCGAGCGAAGACTGATTCCTGGCGAGAGCTCTCAAGAGGCGATTCAGGAGATAAGAAGAATCGTTGAAAACTGCTCCAGGGAGGACAGATCGATAAGAGCAAGAGTACGGCTTGTTCACCATGCAGATTGTATGGAAGTCAAGCAAGCGTCTCACATACCAATTTTGCGTCAGCATGTTAAGAGGTTTGGAAGTGAAGGCAAAATAATAGGCGTCCCGTTCTGGACAGATGCTGCAATTCTAGTAAATCAAGCCAGAATACCTACGTGCGTCTTCGGACCTGGCGATATCAAGGTGGCACATAGCCCCCGCGAATACATTCGAGTAAGGGACGTTGTAGCGGCTGCACAGATCTACGCTGAGACGGCTTGGGCCTATTGTAGTAAGGATCAGGGTGCCTAGTGCAGGAGTCAACAGAGGTATTTGGCTTCCCGAGCATTGACGCTAATGCTTGAACCTTCCAATAGTGTGAGAGAGATATTTCTTGGGTATAGGAGCCCTGTGAATATCGTGAAACTCAAGAGCGTCGTTTCTTCGCATCACCTTTGAAAGTCTCGGTCACTAAGAGCGCTTACCTCTCTTCGAACGGTCAGTATGAGAACCCAAGTCAAGCACTGCCCAGTATTTCCTTGATAGCGGGCCTTTCTGCGTTGATGTAATGCCACTGTAGTCCGTGCTGTAGAGCGCAAGCGATAATCTGTCGGAAGGAATTTTCTGCTCTACTGCAATCAATCGCGCAATCTGTATAAGCTTCTGCGTATGTGCACGAAGTTGGCTCTTTAGTGGACGCAGTTCCTCATCGTGAGAGGAAAAGTAATCATTGAGGACTCTAGCTATGCGTCTGCCTACCAGCGTGGGCGCAAGCAACATTACGACTCCAGCATAGAGTAGAATGATCCCGACAACTGAAATAATCGTGAATGCGAGCGACTGCCACATAAAGAATGGTATTGCTATCAGTATCAGCAAGATGCTGGAAACTCTCGAGAGAAGTTGAACTCGAAGAAGCAGCTTCAGTCGAGGAATCTTCGTCAGATGTGTGGATATTTGATCGAGGAGCGGCTTGGTTGCGTTCCACTCTGCCCAAACGCGAGGATACATATGCCCTTCTCGTGCCATCCGATCGAACTTAGAGTAATCGTCAAAGTTGTTTGCGGCAAATCCGTCCAGAAATGAGATAAGCCGTAGAACAGTTTGGATATCCGCCTTGGTTTTCCGCGTAGGCGGGCTGTCACCGTAGTTCCTTTGCTTCCTCCAAGTTCTGGTATACATTAGCTTCAACTTGACCTAATGACGGAAGTTCTAAATATATAGTAGCCCAGTTGGGCGAGAGTGCAACTCATTGTCGTTATCGAAAGTCACGTTGTACGTTGAGGACGACCAGACGACGATACAAGCAAGTTGGCCCTTAACCGCGAAAGTTGACTTAGACTCACTAAGGAAAGAGGATGGAATACCCGAGTATGTAGACTTAGAGTACTTTCCTGTGCGTAGGAGTATCGTGGTATTTTGGGCTGCCATGAATGCTGCTAAACTTCACGAGCTCTATCCAGACGTTTATCCACGGAAAGTTTCTAACGAGCCAATACGGTTTCTTCTGTTCGGAGGAGGAGCGGTCAAATTGCACTGCCGCAGTTCGAATGGGAAATCGGCACCGTTTTACCGTGAGCTGAAGGACTTAGACCTGATGGTTCCGAAGAAGCAGGTGGACAAAGCAAAGACGCTACTGCTTGGATTAGGCGAAGCGTTCGGATCGCAATTCGTTCACTTTCTTACGCGGTACGACAAGAGATACAACGGCCTAAGGGCAGGACGCAGGTTTCGTTACCACGTAATAGACGATATACTCGAACAAGGCCCTGCCGTGGGCGTACTTGACCTATTCGCGGATTCGATAGACCTGAGACACAAGATCGACTGCCGGCAGGACTTTGAGCGGCCTCAAGAGAACCCGTTCACCATCTCACTTGGTAACATCATATTATCAAAGTGCCAATACATTCTCGACGCACCAGCTGAGCTTGGAGACAAGATGAAGGCTGAGGGGCAGTCGTACCGAATCTTGAACTATGAAGGATATGATCCGAGTAGGGTGATTATCGGGATGGAATTGAAGGATATGAAGGATGTCAGCAGCGTGCTTTACGATCACGAGATTGGTTCCGGCGCAGAAAAGATCGATGTCGCAAGCATGGTAGAGGCTCTTCGGAAAGATGAGAAGCTTCGATTAACCGTGAGGCTGAACCTTGAGAACCTGCTGAGAAACGGTCATGTGCTAACCTCACACCGAGCCGGTGATGAAGTCACAAACAGCGTGAGAAAGAAGCTGGAAGTTGCACTGCGCGAGATCCCACCAGTCGAGAAAAAGTTCAAGAAGCCTTGGTGGGAAGAAGCTGTAGAGACTCCAACAGTAAGCTAGCAATCCGAATTCTTGCAGTCCGTTTTTCGGTGCGAACGCGATAGACTTTCATAGACCCTGCAGCCTGTAATGGCGAGAGATCACATCTGGTGGAGACCGAATAGAAGAAACCAGACATCCTCTTGACTTGAACGGCTAGCTTTGGGCTAATGAAAATGCGGATGGATGCGAAACCTTAAATCCCATCACCTCGCGCGTGCTAACTGTGAAAATGTCTTGCAAAAATCAACCCTTTTCGTACGTGATGCTACAGGTCTTGTCAGAGAACTTTCAGCAATTGATGTGATGATTTGGGCGGTTGCAAGTCCAGCTGCCTCCGGAATGCTTTACTACCAGGTTTCAACGGCAACGAAGTACGCGGGAGCAAGCGCGCCGCTCTCATTCTTCATAGGCGGCTTAACGCTAGTCCCAATCGTTCTATGCCTAGCCTATATGCTGCAGGTGATGCCTAGATCGGGCGGAATGTACGTTGCGATGAGCAGACTTGTTGACCCAACCGTGGCTTTCGTCTTCTCGTGGTTGTACGTGCTCGGAAATGGCCTTACCACTGGGGTCATGGCGTGGGTGGCAACAGGCGTTCTGGGCTCAGCCTTGGCGTTAGGTGGGCACGCTGCGCATGCGGTATCGCTCGTAAGTGCAGGAACATGGATGAGCGAGGTCGGTGGAAGGACAATCGTCTCCCTAATAGCCCTAGTAATCTTCTTCCTAATCACGATGTACAGCCTGCGTGCCGTGAAGTGGGTCATGAGGATCCTCTTCATCCTGCCCATTATTGCCACCGTGGCCTTCATAGGGATCCTCCTCGCTGTCGGGCCTGGGGGAGCTCAGGGCGCGTTCGATGCAACTTGGGGACCAAATGTTTTCAATGGAGTGATAGACGCGGCGAAGGCCAACGGATGGACAAATCCCACCTTCTCGCTCGACAACACTCTCCTTATGCTACTTGTTGTCTACTGGGCTTTCGTAGGGTGGGAGAGCGTAACGTTCGCTGCAGGAGAAGTTAAAACACCAAAGAAAAGCCTATTCTCAGGACTCATCGGCGGCTTCGTGCTGACATGGGCCATGTACGTAGTGCTGGGATTTGCAGCTTGGTACCCGTACACGAATTCAGGTTTCATTAGCGCGTACACCTACCTCTACGACAATTTCCCCAATGTACTAGCACAGGTAATGCCGGTTACAAGACCATCAGTTCCACTCTTTGCGGGCTCGCTGACGCCGAACGCTATGCTAGGAGTGTTGTTGATGGTCATGGCGGCGCTATGGTTCTACAACACGGTTCCTCCAGTGCTGGTAGCCACCTCACGTCTGGTCTTCGCGCAGAGTTTTGACAGGGCACTACCCGAGCGATTCTCTCACATTAGCTCCAGAGCGGTACCGATCTGGGGAGTGTCGCTGGCCTTCGTTGGAGGGCTCGTCGCAATATTCGTCTACGTCACTAACACTCCAGTGCTTTTGGCAACACTAGATTTCACATGGTACGCGATCTTCTTCATTTTCGGCATGGCAGCGTTCATTCTTCCTTACAAGAGGCCAGACATCTTCAAGCTCTCCCCAATGCAGAGAAAGATCGGAGGAGTTCCGGTCATCTCAATCCTAGGTCTTCTCACAATAGCTGTAGGTACGTTCTTGTTGCTCTTCCCCGTGCTGGAGCTTGACCTCGCAGCGATGACATTCCTTGCTATATGGATCTTGATAGGCCTGATAGCATATCTCTACATGCAGAAGAAGAACATCGAACTGGGAATCGACACCGCTAAGATCTACCACGAGATCCCGCCTGAATAGACCCGCTGACAGGTGGGGTTCTCCCCCCTTTTTCTTGTCCTGCGAATACTCCGTGACCTCTTTTATATGAGCGAAGAAGATATCGTGACGAGCAGCCATGAGCAGAATCTTCTTCTCTGTAGACGTGCATGGAGGAACGGGAGTTTGGAAGAAATGGTTGAGGGCTCCTGAAATATACCAAGCTGACACATTGATGTTCTGCGGGGATTTGACAGGTAAAGTTCTCGTTGCTCTGATCAGGCAGAAAGACGGAACTTATCTCATGAATTATGGAGAACCACGGACCTTAACGACACCGGCTGAGGTTGAAGAGGCGAAGGCGACTCTGGCGATGGGAGGCATGTATCCATACGAATGCACACAGGAGGAGGTGGACGAATTTCGAGTCAGCAAGAGGAAGGTCGCTGAAGTGATGACAAAACTCATGACGCAGAGACTAAGAGACTGGATAGAAATGCTGCTACTGAATATCGAGCCGAAGAAGCTGAAAGCGGTCATCATGCCTGGAAACGACGACGCCTTCCAGGTTGATGACGTCATAAGGGAATATGAAGACCGCGGAGTCATCTGGCCTCTGGACAACGTGATCGAAGTAGGGGGATTCGAGACAATCAGCCTTTCAGAGGTCAACACGACTCCCTGGAACTCGCCAAGGGAAGTCGAAGAGAAAGACCTCGCGAAGAAAATCGAATCTCTCGCTAGCAAGCTGACGGATCCTCGCAAGGCCATCTTCAACTTTCACGCGCCACCCTATATGACCGCGATCGATGTTGCTCCTAAATTGAGTAAGAGCCTCACACCGATCATGGGACCCGGCGGCGTGGAGATGATCCACGTTGGCAGCAAGGCTGTAAAAGATGCGATCAAGCAGTACCAACCGCTTCTTGGCCTCCACGGGCACATACATGAGGGCGGCGGGATGGACAAGGTCGGAAAGACACCTGTCCTTAACCCGGGCTCCGAGTATGGCGAAAACATTCTTCGTGCGTTCATGGTAGTGACAGACGAGAAAGGCGTGAAGGGCTATTGGAGGGTTGAGGGCTAGTTCCTTCCAGAACCCTCAAATCCTACTTGAGAATGTTTGCTCGGTAGCAGTTGCACCAAAACTGAATGCGTTCTCGTTTGTATCAAGCTCATGCGGGTTCTTGGACGGCAAATGTCACAGAGATAACATAAACCAATCAACTGGATAGATGATTTGAGGTGAAATCAACATTCCAAATCGTGCCCGTGAAAGGTTTGCATTAGTTGAAGCCAGTTTCATCTCACATTTTCCCGCAGATCAATTAGGCGCAGAGAATATAATGACCGTCGTTACGATAGCTCACCCTAGGTGAACGTTAGATCCGAGGGCTGGAATTAATGGAGATAAAGAGAGGTAGCTTAGTGGAAATAAGAAAGGTCCTGCTTGAACCTTCTGAGAGAGCGGAACACTTGCCTGAGGAAACGAAAAATGTCCCCTTTGAGGCGAGAGTGCGAGGTTTTCTTATGAGAGATGCTAACGTTGGTGAAGAAGTTGAAATTGAAACTCCTATTGGAAGGTTCATAAAAGGAACTCTTGTTGCTGAAAACCCTCCATTCACGCATGGCTTCGGAAGACCCGTACGAGAACTTGTTGAGGTTTCGAGAGAGCTCAGGAGAGAAATTGGGCCGAGTTAAGGATCTGCTGTCGAGAGCCCCAGCAATAATGAGGAAGAGCCTCGCGGGCCTCGACTATGATCGTTTTGAGCTTGGCGGCATCGCTTTTGATTACGAAAAGCTCATGGATTCCGTTCCGTACACACTTGATGAAGTTTTCAAAATCCAAAGAGAATGCAAAGTTTCAGGTACGCCTCTGTTTGAACTCAATAACGTGAACACACTTGTCAGAAAACATGCTGGCAAGGGAAAGGGTGCGAGAATTCTCCTAAAGGACGAAGCGGCCAATGCCTCGGGCTCGTTCAAGGATAGAAGGGCGAGTCTCTCAGTGTACCATGCCAAGAGGACAGGGTACGAAGGAGTGATCGCCGCAACGTCTGGTAACTATGGAGCCGCTGTAGCGTCTCAAGCTGCTCAGCGTCGGCTACGATGCATAGTTGTCCAAGAAGCCTACGACTCTAAGGGAATAGGGCAACCAGAGATTCTGGAAAAAGGTAGAAAATGCGAAGCCTACGGAGCAGAAGTCTGGCAGCTTACGGTTGGACCTGAGCTTTTTTACTGGGACCTTGCGCTTCTTGAAGAAACTGGATTCTTCAACGCCTCTCTCTACACCCCGTATGCGATAATGGGGATTGAAACACTTGGATACGAAATTGGCACTGAAGTCAAGGCAACGTTTGGAAGAGAACCGGATTACGTTGTAGTAACCCATGCTGGCGGAGGAAATGTCACTGGAACAGCAAGGGGACTAGAGAAGGCTGGATGCAAGAATACAAAGATCGTTGCTGTGTCCGTCGATCTTAGAGGCCTCCACATGGCCTCGGATACCGACTTCAACCGAAAATCGTTCACTACTGGTCACACCGGTTTTGGAGTCCCCTTTGCGGTTAACCCTGACAGAACGGACGTCCCAAGGAACGCAGCTCGGCCGCTTCGATACATGGATCGGTATCTCTTAGTTTCCCAAGGCGAAGTCTTCTATGCTACAGAACTGCTTGCTGCGTTAGAAGGAATCGAAAGGGGCCCAGCCGGGAATACGTCGCTGGCAGCGGCGCTCAAGCTAGCGAGGGAGCTTTCGGAAGATAACATAATAGTCGTTCAGGAAACGGAGTACACCGGTGCGGGAAAACATCCCTATGCACAATTGACTTTTGCAGACGAAATGGGGATTGAGATACGTAGGGGGAATCCAAGGGAAAATGTTCCCGGCAAAAGAATTGTTATTCCCCGTAGTTTCGTTGACCTGTCATATGAGGAGTATCCATTGAAGGATCTCAAGAAGAAGCGCGTAGAAAACGCAATTCAAGAATTGAAGGTGAAATCATTGCGAGACTACGAAGCGAGATTCCTGGCCGAAGAAGTGAAGGAAGATGTTGAGTTCGTCACGAATGCACTTAGAGAGAAAGGATTCGGCATTGACTGATCTAGTGGCAAGTGACAGTAGCAGCAACGACTGCGCATCCGTAGGATAAACGAGCTTTCTGAAAGTCTGATGGCATTTCTTAGGAATCTCTGCCGAGAATAAGGCGAGCCATCTCAGGCTACCGATGATTCAGTTCAGCCGCGTCAGACTGTGTATCTTACGAACTCGTTCTCGCAGGGGTTACCTTTGAATATCCAGGCTTCCCTTTTTTGAGGTATGTATATCATGCCGTCAAGCGTTCTGCTGTGATGGGCTTTGGGTCTTGCTGGGCTCACGTGCGCACATATCATGTTAGGCTTGTTTTCATGATCTCTGAGGAACTCTTGAAATGTCGTTAGGCCAAGTTTTCGCTTGTTGCGCTGAATGAGTTGCGCCATCCCCTCGCATCTTGCTTGGCTGTTTACGCGATAGTCATTATTCCTATTGTCCGTGAAGCCTTCGGTTCCCTAGAGGTAATGATTGGTGTGGTGTAGGATATCCTGGGAACGCATTGCCCTTGCCCTCAGCGGATTAACCTCAACGTCTACTATGCCCTTGGTGTCTCCAATCATGAAATTGAGCACAAAGGCTCCGCCGGCCCTTTCAATGGCGGCGACTGCGCGATCAAGGTCCTTCTGGTTAAGCACCGCTGCAACAAATTAGCCCGGGCAAGGCGGGCTCGGAATCGGAGGAAAAGAAGTGACCGGATAGTCTGTAGGGGCCGCTATTGAACGACACTTCCTCTGAGTACATGGATTCTGCAGCTCAGCTTTCACCGCTCCATAAGGCTGTCTCGCTTGGCGTACGCATCATCATATGAGGAAGTCAATTCTTCCTATCGAGTTCCTGAACACGTGACTGTGTTTCACGGCCCTGAGTTTTCTTTCTACAACTTGCGCAGCCAGGAAGAGCTGGGACAATTCTCTTAACTGAATGGTCTCTGGTTTGACCTTCGGCGGCTACTTTGGCGTCCGAGTCTCCCTCTCTCAGGAAGAGCATAAGGCTACGGGAGGGGGTCTTCATGTACATTGGCTCTGTTCTCGGAAGTGGGATTCTTGTTACGCCCGCCATAGCGGCTGGTATAGCTGGCCCCGCCTCGTTGGTGGCATGGATTCTGCTTTCCATCTTGAGTTATCCGATCGGTTACACCTTCGGCGCGCTTGCCGCAAGTTATCCAGAAGCAGGTGGGTTATCGGCATTTGTTAAACGCGGATTTGGTTGGACTGCTGGAACAGTTGCGGGATGGCTTTTCGTTTTCTCGTTCTTTGTTGGCGCTCCGATAGTTGCGATCATCGCCTCATCATACATGATAATCTCGTTGAGCCTATCCCCCAATCTACTGTATCCGATCGCGTTCTTCTTCATGTGTTTCACAATCATGATCAACGTTACTGGAATCAGAATAGGAAGCCGAGTCGAATCGGTCATTCTGGGAACCGTTGTCGCCCTGCTGTTCCTTGCAGTGGGTTTGACGCTGCCGCATGTACAACAGGTCAACTTCGCGCCGTTTGCTCCCAAAGGTTGGGTTGCTGTCGGTGTTGTTGCAGTGATTGTCTTCTGGTCGTTTCAGGGCTATGAGAACGTCCCACATATGGCCGAGGAGTTCAAGAATCCGGGGCGCGACTTTCAGCTCAGCATTGCAGTCAGCGCCGTCATTACGAGCCTACTGTATGTTCTAACGTCCTTTGCCACTATTGGAACGGCGATCTATGTCAACCAAAGCCTATACGCGCCGGTCGCTTTGATGTACTCGCGTTCACTTGGTCTTAGCTCGGTTGTCATAACACTCTTTCTCGCCATAACAACATGTTTTGGTACCATGAACGCTTACAGTATCGGTGTGTCACGGCTCGTCTACGCCCTAGCCCGCGACAGAAGCATGCCATCCGCCCTGTCCAGCCTGAACAAACGTGCAGCGCCGGCTAGAGCTTTGCTGCTTCTCTTTACTGGCTCCGCGATAAGCCTATGTCTAGATGCGTTGATCGGCGCAAAGATAGATCAACTCTTCTTGGTTTCAGGCGCAGGCTTCACTGCACTCTACATACTCGGCTCAGGGGCGGCCGTCAAGCTACTGAAGTTGCAGGGTCTGAAACGTATCTTCCCTTACGTGAGCCTCATAGTGTCAATCGTAGTCTTCATCTTCGTAGGCGAATATGCACTTTTCCCATTTGCAATAGCGGTCCTCTCGATACTGTGGACAAAGAGCAGAGCTCGTGCATAATCGCAGTGATGCGCCCACGCTCCATTAGTTTAGCCTCCCGTCGTACGGCTCCATTTCTCACTACACAAAGTGGCTCGGAAAGTAGGCTCACGAATCAAACAGTGGATCATCTATGGTTTCATCTCGTTGGAAGGTCTGAAATTGCTGGATAAGATTGCTCAAAGTCATAGCATTCCTTTAGTCGCCTTTGCCATGGGCAACCTGACTGCTTTGTGCGCAAACAACTATGACATGCCGCTTTTCGGCGTGGATGAATGGCTTTGGCAGAGAAAACGTTCAATTCACAAACTTGGCGCACTGGTGGATAGGACAACCTTCGATGAGTACCTCCAAGAGTTTATTCCTGGCTCAGATCAGCCTGGCGACTGGTCAGCGCGCCAAACTAGGTTATTTACGGGTACAGGCTACGAGAGTGGCAGCATACGGGGCCACCTTGAGAACAGTATACGCTTGATCAACAGCCTGCTCGAAATCGGCAACTTCAGCGATTGGCAGAAACGGCTCGCAACCAACGAGCTGAAGCTCCTTAACGAGGCGTTAGAAAAGTCAGAAAATCGAATCTAATGAAAGATCTGCGCGAGAAGCGTCAATAAGGTCGCTCTGACTTCGTCGTTTGGCTCATGGAACTACGACTTCCCAATATCCTCGTACCAAATATCCGGACGGCGCAGCATGAACTCTCTCATCATTCTCTTGCACTCATCAATATTCAGATCGATTACTTTGACGTCATGTGCTTCCAGAAATTCTCTTGCGCCGGTGAAGTTTTCAGATTCGGCCGCTATGACCTCGTTTATCCCGAACTGCACGATCGCGCCAGCGCATAGATAGCACGGCATTAGTGTGGAGTAGATTGTGGTTCCCTTGTAGCTGCCTATCCTTCCTGCGTTCCGTAGACATTCAATCTCAGCGTGGGCCATCGGATCATTCCTTTGTACGCGCATGTTATGTCCTCTTCCAACAATTTTGCGGTCTTTGACGAGAACGGATCCAATAGGAATCCCTCCGTCTTTTGAGCCCGATTTAGCCTCTTCAATAGCTTCTTTCATGAAGGAGTCGATAGCCTCTTCTTTCAAGTTCTCAACTCACAGAAGTTGCGATTGTTGTTCCCGCAAACATGAAACCGGACACATTTAAGCGGCTTATCTGCATACATTCGATACTGTAAAGACAACTCAAAACAGTCCTGTATCAAATCGTAGTCGTATCATTGTAAGCATACTCGAAAAGTTTGGGTCATAGCCCCAATGGGGTCAGATGAGTATACACCTTAGCAGGGTAGCGTCTCCAACTTAGGACTATGGGGTGGCTTGGTGGGGCCGGCCGGATTTGAACCAGCGACTTCGCGGTTGCTATTGTAGCAACTCACGCGGGCCCAAGCCGCGTATCATAACCATGCTAGACTACGGCCCCGCTTCGATGCCAAGGTGTCAATGTGGCTGTTAAATGATTCTGCTGCTCCCTTAACCACCCAAGGTGTCAACGCAAGGGCTCTGGATGTCGGTCCGAATGATGCAAGGCTTGGATTTGGCGAACTATATCTTCCCTACATGAATGTGGCCACGTTCTTCCGGATAATGCTCGCACTTGGCTTCCTCGCGTTCCTAGCGAACCTCATTCAAACATATGGCCCCAGAACTGTAATCGGCCTATTCATTCCATCCATTTCAAAGGCGAAATGACCATGTCGCCTTGACTGATCACAAAAACCCTTATGAATCAACTTCCATGCTAACGTTAGTAGGCGCATTCTACTTTGTCTGAAATTTCAGAGCAGGACGTTGAATCGGAAGAACTTGAACAACCATTCTCAGAAGAGATCATTATCGAGATTCCAATTGTGGAAAGCGGAAGCTACCTATACGTTTGCTCCCAATGCGGTGCCGCTCTCACCGAGATACCATACTACAATAGATACTACTGTCAAAACTGTGGTCTACATTACTGAACGCGCAGCATCGGGGGCAACGATGAGCGTTTATCTCTCGTAGTCAGTTAATCGCACGGTTTCACAATTGCTGGACAAGCGGAGCAATAGCCCTGCCTACAAATGCTTAGTCGCCCTAGTTGTGCTTCTCAGCTTAGCGTCAATGGTATGTCTCTCTTATTGGGCCAGAGCGGTATCTGCGTCGACCAGTCTTCCAAAGTATATTGACGAATACGAAGTGCCCACGCCGGATTCCGCACCTTTGGCGATCGCGGTTGACAAGAGCGGCGTGATCTGGTTCACTGAGACCTATTCACGTAAGATTGCAAAGTTCTATCCGCAAAACCGTTCATTCGTTGAATACCCGGTCAACGCAGAAGATTCTGCTCGGTTAATCTCATCTCCGGTGGGCATTGCTGTCGCGCAGGACGGCAGAATTTGGTTTACGGATCACGGTGGAAATTGGATTGCTAGACTTGATCCGCTTTCAGGCGACTTGGCCATATATCCCACACACATGCCACCGACGGATGTTTACCCAATTTCGATACCGAACGGACTCCTGATCGACAACGAGGGGCGAGTATGGTTCGTTGAGCATGGAGGCAATAGTGTCGGCTACTATGAACCGGATTCGCGTACGATGGTGGAATTCAGAATTCCCACCGGCCCGATTAGCACAGCATTGTGGATCGCACTGGCTCCGAACGGCAACGTATGGTTCACGGAGTGGACGGCGAACAAAATCGGTTTCGTACACGCAGATCTCCCAATTCCGGTCTCTCTGAGCGTTCCAGAGAATGATCTCATGTTGCAGGCGGGTGAACAGAGAAGTGCGTCATTTGCACTTGCGTCGTCCCGAGCTATTGGAGGAAACGGAACGCCCACGTACTCTTGGTCATCTTATACTCCTGAGGATATTTCCATCGGCTTCACTCCCGCATACCCACAACTCGAGGCCAACGTGCCAATTCAAGCTCAGCTTGCACTCTCCAATGGACTGTATCCGGGTAACTACACACTGAGAATAGGGATCGATCTCGGCGACGTTATCGTTTCATCGATGATCGAGACGACTGTAAGCTTCGCGCAGCCCGCTCCACTAACGGTATTCTCAGATAGATTGGCGTTGGGGGTTGCAATCGTTGGTCTCATTGGAGTAGTGACAGCAATCGTTGTTCGACGACGTGCGCGTCGAACTCTATAACTCGCCATGGTAGCGTTTGACGTGCTATCGATCAAGATTGATTGGATTGTGGCTTTCTGTTGAATGCGTCTGATAAACTCGGATGTTTCACAGAATCCGTCATCCGCGAAATGACGCGGTTAAGCGAGAAGTTCGGGGCCATCAACCTTGCACAAGGAATGCCCGACTTTGATCCGCCAAGTGAGCTTATCGACGCGGCAGTTGAGGCTATTCGTCACGGATCGAACCAGTACCCAATTACTTGGGGTCAGCGAAGTCTAAGGGAAGCTATTGCAAGAAAAGTCAAAGGGTACAATGGCATCGACGCGGACGCCGAAGCGAATATCACCATTACGTGTGGCTCGACAGAAGCCGTCGCCTCCGCTATGTTTGCTCTTACCAACCCACATGACCTTGTGGTTCTGACGGATCCGTATTACGAGAACTACGTTCCAAACGCAATACTCGCTCAATGCGAACTGATCCATGTGCCCTTTACTGACCCAAACTTTACCCTTGCTGAGGAAAGCCTCAAAGGCGCTATGGAGAAACATCCCAAGCTGATCGTCCTCACTACCCCAAACAATCCAACTGGAAAAGTGCTGGGCTCGGATCAGTTGAAGCTGGTAGCAGACCTATGCGAAGACCACGAGACAATCGCAATAACCGATGAAATCTACGAGCACATACTCTACGATGGAAAGAAGCATGTCAGCTTGGCAACTGTGGGAAATATGCATGCGAGGACTGTTACTGTTAGTGGGGCCTCTAAGACCTACAGTGTAACCGGGTGGAGGGTTGGATGGGCGATAGCGGACGCGAAGCTGACCGAGGCCCTAAGGAAGGTCCATGACTACCTGACAATTGGCGCTCCGACCCCGATGCAGGAGGCCTTAGTCACTGCACTGAACTTCCCGCACATCTTCTACGAAAAACTCGCAGAGACATATGACGTGAAGCGTCAGTTTGTTATGCGAGCACTTGACAAGATAGGGCTAGAGTACTACAGACCTGAGGGTGCTTTTTACATTCTAATCGACGCGCCCGACAGCTTCAAGGATGGTCATGAGTTCGCAGATTACTTGTTGAAGAAGGGTAGCGTAGCCGTGTTGCCGGCAGATGTCCTTTACCACAACAAGGAACTGGGTAAGAGAAAGGTTAGACTCGCATACTGTAAAAGGGACGCCACGCTGGAAGAGGTGGCTAGACGACTCGGCACGTTGTCACCGGGACGGAATGAAAAGGCACGATGAGACGGTTCAAGCGTGCATGATCTATGGAATTGCGCAAAGCAATACAGGTTCTGAATGCAGTATCAAAGATGCCCAGTCCAGGTCCATCTCCAGCATTTTCCCAATTCCACGTGTGCCTTGCTCTGTTGGCGATCGGAGACAAGAGTCCGATAGGAAGGCTCGAGCTGTCGAGAAAACTTGGAGTTGGCGAAGGTGCCGCGAGAACAATAATCAAGAGACTATCGCAAGCTAGAGTCATCACCACCGTGAAGGAAGGCTGCGTTCTAACAAGCCCCGGCCAGCTCCTCTACAAAGCGTTGAGATCTAAACTGTCGAATATCGTATCCATAGATGCAGGGCAGCTGGCTCTTGACAAAATCACCGTAGCAATTGCAGTCAGAGGAGCAGCGCGGCGAGTCAAGAGAGGTTTGGAGCAGAGAGATGCTGCGATAAGAGCAGGCGCGACGAGCGCGTGCACTCTCATAATCGATAAGCAAAGATACTTCATGCCGACGGCCGATCGGAATGAGGAGATGCCGCCCGATGACCATCTGGTTCAAGTCCTAAACGACTTGTATCATCCGAAAGATGGAGATGTAGTGGCAATTGTGAGCGCGCCGGATAGGGAGAGAGCAGAACAAGGTGCGATGGCGGCTGCCCTAGAACTGCTGAGTTGAGAAAGGTCGCAGAATGAGCTCTTCGTTTACTTGCCTTTGATGAAGTCCTCGACCATTCTTCTGGCTACATCATCTGGGTATTGTTCGGGTGGAGACTTCATGAAGTAAGCTGACGGTCCCTTCAACGCTCCCTTGATTCCTCTATCGAGTGCCAACTTGGCACATCGAATTGCATCAATTACCACGCCCGCGCTGTTCGGGGAGTCCCACACTTCTAGTTTGAGTTCCACGTTCAAAGGTACGTTACCGAATGTTGTGCCCTCCAATCGTATGTAAGCCCATTTTCTGTCAAGCAGCCATGGCACGTAGTCGCTTGGCCCGATGTGCACATTGTCGGGCGGCATTTTGTAGTCGAGGATCGATGTTACTGCGCCTGTCTTGGAGATCTTCTTGCTCTCTAATCGTTCTCGTTCAAGCATGTTGAGAAAGTCTGTATTTCCGCCAACGTTCAGTTGGACGGTGCGTTCCAGCTTCACGCCTCGATCCTTGAAAAGTTGAGTTAGGGCCCGGTGGACTATTGTTGCGCCGACCTGTGACTTGATGTCGTCTCCTATTATCGGGAGGCCTCGTTTCTCGAAGATCTGTTGCCATCGCTTTTCCCTGGCTATGAAGACGGGAATGCAGTTGACCACAGCGCAGCCTGCGTCCAACGCTTGTTCAATATACCATTTGGTTGCAAATTCGCTGCCAACGGGTAAGTAGTTGAGGAGAACATCGGTCTTTGTATCCTTCAGCACCTGCCTTACGTCCACTGTATGTGAAGGATGTTTCTCGATGACCTTGCTGAGGTATTTCCCCAATCCGTCATGAGTCATGCCTCTTTGAACTTCAACGTCTAGTTTCGGCACGTCGGCGAATTTTATCGTGTTGTTGGGCTTGGTGTAAATTGCTTCCGAAAGGTCTTTTCCGACTTTATTCTTGTCGATCTCGAAGGCAGTGGAGAATGTAACGTCATGTACGTGATACCCTCCGAGGCCTACGTGCATTAGGCCTGGAACGAAATCATCCTCCTTAGCATTCTTGTAGAACTCTACGCCCTGAACTAACGATGAAGCGCAGTTACCTACGCCTACTATGGCTGCACGAATCTTAGCCGTATTGGAAGCCTCCGATCTGAAACGACTCGTCAAGTTGTCATGCTCCTAGGTAAAAAGCTACTTGGAGCGAGCAGCTACGCGGGGCTGAGTAGGGTGCGTTCAACGCACAGCTTATGAAGGAATTAGCGTCGTCTAAGCAGAACCATTACAATAGGAATGGATCGTCAGTTGGAGAAAGAAGAACGCGTCTCATTCCTGCGTGATGTTGATGAATTCTGCAAAGAGCTCAGACCGATAGAACAGAGGAAATTCGTCGTATTGTCTCTCTCGGCCTTACGACGAACTCCTAGCTCGATGAATGCATGGAAGGTCTTTAAGCTCTGAGCCGGATATCTGTTCATATCGTTGGTTTTGATTGTTCTGGGGCACTTGCTGTAGCGTGATTTGCCTTGGCCTATGAATTCGTTGAAGCGTTCTCCTCAGTTCCGCCTCGAATACGGATTTCACAGATAATCGCAGCCCTTCTCATACTGATTGATCTTGTGTGGCGAATCGTAACACGCAATTTCATTAACCGTCCTTCATCGACATACCCACCGCTCTCGCTGTCGGCTTCTACTTTGGCAAACGGCCTGAAACCAGCAAATCGAATGAGCGCAAAAAGTCGAAGTGGATTAGGCTCTCCTGAAAGTCCCCTTTGCTGCAAGCCCTAAGGGGACACACCCATCCAAACGTAAACTGCAACAATGGCGACCAAGATCACTGCAGCCGCAACAATCATGATGACACCGGATCGAGCTTTGCGCGTTGACGGCGCGAAGACCATGATTTTCGGATACGCCCGCAAGACACCCTGGGTCACTGCCAACGCAACCGCTCCACCCACCGACACTTGGATCCAATTGGCGGTGATCAATTCCGCGAAGGCAGCGCCGAATCCGTAGATGGGGGTTTCAACTAGGAAATAGCCAGACATCATGGCTATTGCGCCGGCCACTACGCCAGCTACCTTGACAGACAGTTTTCTGTTGGATCCAATTAGCCCTGTGAGGAAACCCTCTGTTCCTTTGATGATTAGCGTTAGCGGTGCGAAATATGGATAACCCAACAACGCGTCTGACAACGCCGAACCGATACCACCAGCGATACCACCTAACCTTGCGCCGAATAGAAGCCCCGAAAGCATGACCACAGCATCTCCAAGATTGAAGTATCCCTTGGTTGGCGGAAAGGGGATGCTTGTAACCATAGTGACGGCAGCGGTCGACGCCGTCATCACCGCAGTGAGTGCTATATCAAGCGTCCTCGGAGCCTTTGTAGCCATCCTCAACCCGCTTCCCGATTGCTTTAGTCACATAGATAAGATGCAGCCCTTTAATGCTTCCAAAACAGAGCGGTGGGCCCCGCTCATTACTGTGGATCAGGTTAACACCCTGTGCATCCAAGCAGCCAAGTCAATCAGTGTCTCTTCGCGAACCTCATGCCCCATAGGGTATTCATGATAGACAACATCTGCCCCACTCTTCTTCAACAGTTCATATGATTCGCGGCCGAACCGAACAGGGATAGTATCATCGTATGCGCCATGTGAGATGAAAATGGGAAAATCGTTAAGCTCTTGAAGCCTAAGTGGTAGCCCCGAATTCACGGGAACATAGCCGCTAAGCGCGGCGATTCCGCGGAAATCCTTTGGCTCCAGCAAACCAACCGCATAGGACATTATCGTGCCCTGACTGAAGCCGAGGAGGAGTATTCGATTCGGATCGATTGGATATGCTGCTTTGACTTCTGAGATGAAATGTCGAAGGAGCCCTAGCCCTTTCTTGAAAGTTTCTGGATGCGGGGTTCCCACTTCGTACATGTCATACCAAGCATATCCTTGCACCAGTCCCAGATTGAGCTCGAAGGGAGCTTGAGGCGCTATGAGAAGCACATCTCCCAATGACATAGCTTGGATAGGAGGCACCAAATCCTGTGCGTTGGCGCCTCGACCATGCAAGGCAACGATCGTCGCATAATTGTCTCTTGAAGATTCAGGGAAGAACACGTAGTGATTAAGTGCTGTCTTTATCGACTTACCTTGCTTCACGTCCTACACCGGCGAACAGTCGTGAGCGTCATCGATCTCTTCGTCAAAAACATGCCTACACATCTGGAACAATCTTGTTCACAACACATCTTTGGAAAACTTGTTATCGCTAAGCCGAGTCTGTTCTGGTTAGTGTTGCAGGTTGAGGCTTATCCCCTTTGAAATGGAACGCTGGCAATCAATCTGGGAGAATCAAGTAGAGTACAATCTATCAGAGAGCGGCGTGCATCCGTTGAAGCTCAGCGAAATTCTGCCTGATCCAACGGTCCTTTCTGATCAACAGCTTGGATATACCCAAACGAATGGGACGCAAGAACTCAGGAAGACCATTGCCGCGCTCTATGCAACCGCAAACCAAGACAATATACTGGTAACAAACGGCAGCGCGGAAGCCAATTTTGCGGTCATGTGGTCGTTCTTAGGTCGGGGCACCGAGATCGCAGTAATGCTGCCGAACTACATGCAATTATGGGGACTTGTCAAGACTCTTCAAGCCAAGTTGAAGCCTTTCTGGCTACGTGAATCCGAGAATGAGTGGGTTCCAGATCTGCGATCATTGAAGAAGAATGTGAGCCGGAAGACGAAGCTAATCGCAGTCTGCAATCCCAACAATCCAACAGGAGCGGCATTGCATGAAGAGCAAGTAGACGAGATCTGTAGAATCGCAAAGAGAGTAGGCGCCTGGATCCTATCTGATGAAGTCTATCATGGAGCGGAGCTGAAGGGAGAGGAGACTCCGACATTCTGGAATCGATATGATAGAGTGATCGTGACTAATGGTTTATCGAAGGCTTATGGCCTACCGGGGCTCAGAATCGGTTGGGCGGTAGCGCCCAGTCAATTCATCGCCAAACTTTGGTCCTATCACGACTACACTACAATCTGTCCGTCTGCTTTGAGCGATTATCTAGCGAGGCGAGTTCTAGCGCAGGATCTGCGGGTGAGGATACTGACGAGAACCCGACAAATACTCAGCGAAAACTTGCCCATCGTCAAGAAATGGGTTGAAGATCACGGAGCCCATCTCTCATTCATCACTCCACGGGCAGGCGCAATTGCGCTCGTTAAGTACTCGCTGGAGATTGGATCAAGTGAACTGGCTGAGCGGTTAGTGAAGGAGAAGAGTACTCTGGTCGTGCCAGGTGATCACTTCCGCATGGGTAAATACATGCGGATTGGATACGGATTGACTAGCGAATATCTGAAAGAAGGATTGAAACGCGTTAGTGAGTTCATCAACAAAATTCAGAACTGAGCCTTGATTGCGGGACGGAGATCTGCATCAGCCTCGCTCGCGACGGAGAGTTGACCGAAAGGTTGAATTAGAGTGCGGCTCAGTTGACGCCCTAATTGCGAAGTATTTGTGATGAGTCAGCAAACGGCACATGTAAAACTCCGGTGTGTGGAGTGTAAGGCGAAGTTTGACAGCAAGTATGATGCCTTTGACACTTCTGTAATAACCAAAGTTGGCCAAGTTCTTCCCAACTTCATCTTCTGCCAGCGATGTGGGAAGCGTGTCTCGGTAGTAGTCTTCGACATCAGGTAACTCTTTAGAAATCTAGCTCACCGGAACTCGATGAGAAACTGCGTTCAGTAACCAACGTTTGCATCAAAGAGAAACAGTTTTCCCAAGTACCGCGCTCTGTTCCGATCGGCCTATCGCTGCATCGGTTGTCGGATAGTTTGGTGTCTAGGAGTGCCAGCATTGTTTTCGCGCTACTCTGTCTGATATGGGGTTCGACATGGCTGGTGATCAAGATTGGTCTAGAATTTCTGCCTCCTTTCATCTTTGCTGGGATTCGCTTCGCGGTTGCCACCGCAGCTTTGGTTTTGCTTACAAAAGTGATTCATGCACATATTCCAAAGGATCACGCATCTTGGATACTCATGATTTTCTTGGGGATCTTTCAAATCACCCTGCCATACGGACTAGTATTTTGGGGCGAGCAATACATATCTTCAGGGCTCTCAGCGGTCCTCTTTGCCACATTACCTTTCTTCGTCGTTATCTTTGCACACGTCATGTTGAATGAGAGACTGACCAGATTCAAGGCAATAGGAGTGATTGCTTCTTTCGCTGGGTTGCTTGCAATATTCTGGAGAGACGTTTTCGCCGCTCAGAATTTCGGAGCAATGAGTTCGTTGCTGGGCAGTCTAGCGGTTGTGGGGAGCGCAGCCTCAGCCGGGTTGGCTAACGTGGTCGCCAAGCGTCATGCTGAAGAAATTGATCCTGCGGCCAACGTACTCGTCCAGTCCGCGACAGGAGCATTGATTTTATCATGTTTTGGAATTGCAACTGAGTCTAGTTCTACATTGAATTTCTCTTTCGCTGCTCTTGCGTCGATCCTGTACTTGGGAGTCGTGGGATCTGCGTTGGCGTTTGTTGGGTTATATTGGCTCCTCACGAAGATTACGGCCACAAATTCCTCTTTAGTTACCTTCATAACGCCAATTCTCGCGTTGATCTTGGGTTGGGCGATCCTTCGAGAAGTACCGGATGTGAGCGTCGGATTAGGCGCTGCTCTCATTCTGGTTGGAGTCTACTTAACCATGAAGCCTGCTGACTGATTGTTCTAAGCCTTTTCAGTCAACGGTTCGCAAGTTCCATTGCTAGGTCAATGTTGCGCGCGATCTCTTCCATAGGAGGCTCTATGCCTCGGTAGATTTCAACGGGTCCGAATTCTGTTTTGAGAAATATGAGGTAAGTGGGGTAGGCGGCGAACTTTAGGAGTTCACGAAAATCCTGCAGTCGCTTCCGAAACTGCTCTTGTTGTGATACGTGGATGGCATTGAATTTCACTCGCTCTCCATGCTTATCATTGATCGAGTTCGACAGTGCCTCATAGAGTGGCTTCTGAGTTTCGCATCCACTACAGAGGTCTCGTGTGAGCGCGTAAACATACACCGTCTTTTCTTCTTGGACAAAGGGCTCAAAGGGAGCTCCAAGCGATTGCTGTGCTTTCTGAATGAAATCCTCGTAACTCACTCTAAATACCGACATAACGACACCGATCTACAAGTCTCGCCTATAGGCTCAACCTCTTCAGCATAAGAGCACAAGTCAGTTGGCGAAAGCAAACGTTGTCCCTAGTGTGACGTTATGAATGTGCGCGAAGCCTGCGTTAACCTCCAGCACATATAGAGCTGAGACTGAGGGCGTGTAGACTGGGCATTGCCCTGCACCGCACGGCTGTAGATCCTGCTGCATGAAGACCACCTGTCTGGTTGAATTGAACCAGATTATGTCTAGAGGGAATTGCATCTCGTGCATCCAAAAGCTCCAGGTGGCTTCGTGGTCGAAGATGAATAGCATGCCATGGTCAACTGGCAAACTGGCACGTCCTGAGAGGCCCTTCTGCTGATCCGCCGGGGTTTTCGCGAATTCCACAGTCAGTATGACGCCTGCGATTTCGATTCTCGTGGGCTGGGCTGTTGGTTTCAGAAGCATGTAACCTGTGAACAAAGATAGCATGACAACCGCGATCAGGGCTCCTACAATTAGCTTGTTCATTTAACCCGCCTCATCCGTCTGGGAAGTCAGTTCTCAGGTGAGTTCTTCTTAGCCTTGGGGCAGTGTTAACCTTTCTTGGCTCCGAGATAGAATCCTACACCAAAACTTCCACTCATGGGGAGTACTTCACCAAGTAGCGTGATTGAACCTACTAGTCCTGCAATGGAGCCTGTGAAAGCGTTTCCAATCATTGAGGAAAAGGCATTGAAGTTGACCGTAATCACCCCTGTCGATGCAAGCCACGTAAGTCCAAGCATGAATAGGCCTGCGATCAGTGCGGTTATCTTGAGAATGATCGTGGCAACTTTCTTCATGCCATACCCCAACAGAAAGCCCAGTGTACCGCCAAAGCCTATTTGTGTAACGAGCATGCTCACTAGGCCATTGGTATCCAAGGTGTGCACGGGCTAGGATTCGGTTGACGCATTGATGCATTAAAGATTCGACACGGCCGCCAGCATAAATCGAAGTCAGCGGGTCGAAAATTGTACATGCACAGCGAAAAATAGGCGATCATTCAGGAAACTTATCAACATGCTTCTATACGCAATGGAGCATGGCCTCACTTCTTCCTGCCCCAAGCATGCTCGCCGTGTTTCTAGCAGCAACCGTGGCATTGAATCTCTCCCCCGGCCCAGATATGTTGTATGTGATCTCGCGTACATTGGAGCAAGGAAAGAGAGCTGGAATTGCTTCTGCTCTGGGGATCGGGGCGGGGACTCTGGTTCATACGCTCGTTACGGCAATAGGGCTCTCAGCTATTCTGCTGTCAATTCCAATAGCCTATCAGATAATCCGTTATGCTGGCGCAGCGTATCTTGTATTTCTCGGTCTTCGCATACTCACACACTTGCGAGGAAGAAATGAATCTGAATCTGTTGCTGATACTTCGAACCACATGAGCCTCAAGAGCGTATTTCGACAAGGGGTCACTACGAATGTGCTGAACCCGAAGGTTGCGCTCTTTTTCCTAGCGTTCCTCCCTCAATTCGTTGACAGCTCGAAAGGCCTAGTGGCGCTGCAGATAGTGCTGCTCGGGTTGCTGTTCGATAGTTCGGGCACAACTTGGAATATTATCGTTGCCACGCTCGCTGGTCGCTTAAGTGACTCGCTAAGGAGCCATTCAAACATTTCCCGCATCCAGAAGGTTCTCCCCGCCATTATTCTCATAGCTCTGGGGTTCTTGGTCGTACTGTAGAGCGATTTGGAGGAAAGTAGGACTGAGATCTTACACGGAACATGAGTCAACCGTTTCTCAAGATTCTTCACAGGGTCGGGTTCTGCCGGACGAGTTGAGTGAGTGTTCTCGACAACTTGGCCTCAATGAAGGTGATTCAGTCATGTTGCACGCATCTCTAGAAGGCATTGGTAACGTGGATGGAGGCGCCGCCATGGTCTTACACAGATTACTCGGCGCTATTGGCAAGGAGGGTACGCTCCTGATGCCCACTTTCACCTCTATAACTAGACACAGCAGCACACACGACAATTACACGAGACCAGGATGTTGGTGTGAAGGAAAAGAAAATCGACATCTTCCGTTCATTCCTGAACTCCAACCCGACAAAGCAATTGGAGCGATAGCTCATAGGCTCTGCAGTTGGCCATCCTCAAGAAGAAGCAGACATCCTGCATACTCCTTCGTGGCTGTTGGAGCGCGTGTAGACGAGCTTGCTCGCGAGTACGATTTGCTCGATCCCCTTTTGCCGGTTAAACGATTCCTCAAACATGATCCGGTTGTTGTGACGATTGGCGTCGGCTTCGATTCCGTTACCGCGATTCACTTGGCAGAAGAGAAGAAGCTTCCTTCGAAGTACGTGAAGGAACGTGCACTAACAATATCCTCCAAAGGCCTTTCATGGGTTAATGTACTTGCACTAGGGTGTAGCAACGGATTCGAGAGACTGAGATCGACAATGCAGGGCGAAGGCCTCAGAGCGGCGAGGATCGGATTGGCAGAAGCGCAGGCCTATTCCATGAAAGCAGTAGTCGAAAGGGCGAAGGCACTTCTCGACGCGGACCCCACTGCGCTATCATGCGCCAATACGGCCTGTCTCAACTGCTTAAGGTCGACTTAGGGCATGGCAAGGCGAATTACTTGCGCCACCAGCCAAGTTCCTTTGGCAAGGATCTCGTAAGCACTTTTGCGCCGTTCCGGGTGACTTGGATGTCGTCTTCAATTCTAACACCAGTCTTGTCAGAAATGTATACGCCCGGCTCCACTGTGAATATCATGGACGGTTGAACTGCCTCATCACCGTTGGGAACTATGTATGGTGCCTCGTGAACCTCAAGCCCAAGGCCATGCCCCGTTCTATGTGTGAAGTACCTATCAAGGCCCTTCTGTTTGAGTCGACCTCTGGCTCCTTCATCGATGTGGCCTGTTGTTGAGCTTGGTTTCGTTGCGCGGATTGCTTCCTTCTGTGCCTCCAGTACGTTCTCGTAGAGTTCATCGAATTCCTTGTTTCTTCCGGTGATGTACGTCCGCGTGATATCTGCATAGTATCCCGAGTATGTGCATGTTGCATCGACCACTATGCTCTGTTTGCTTTGTATTTTCTTCGACGCGGGCATGTGATGAGGATCAGCAGCTGAGACGCCTGATTGGACGAGAACGTCATCAACAGACTCCGCTCCACACGAATAGATCGCTTGGGTGACCTTTTTTGCTAACTCGATTTCCGTAATTCCTGGTCGGATGAGATCGGGGATTTTGAGAAATGCTTTGGAAAGGATTGAGGCCGCACGTTGGAGCAGTTGAACTTCTTTTGGATCTTTCACTTCTCGAATGCCTTGCAGGATCGGCTCGGCATCTTCGAGTTCCAGATGCGCGTACTTGGTGAGAAGACTGATGAAACGGTATGGTACTCTACCTTCAACTCCCCACCTTCCGTTCAAAGCAAGATCGCCTGCGACCGCCTGCAACGCATGCGACGGGCCCTCCCCGTCATCCCACGCGTGCACCGTGATTCTCATGGGTGTTCGAGTGTATGGGCCGGTCTCGAAGGTTGGCGCCATGAGTTGTGGGTCTCCTTCTCTAGGAACAAAGAGCAGAAATGGGCGTTCAAACAGTAGTGAGTTGACGCCAGTGTAATACCTCAAGTTTGGCCCGGGGGTCAGAACTATTCCTTCGAATCCATTTGCCCGAATGCGATCACGCAATTTCTCGAGTCTCAGTTGAAATGGCTCATTCATTCTTGATTCCTCTTTTCAGGGATCACTTGCCCTGTTGAGTTATAATGTGCTTCCATGCGCGGTTTCCTCAGAACGGCAGGCCTAGGATGTGGACTCCCCTACAGGGAAGTAATCCGGATTGTGCGTGATGGTAGGTACAATATAGAGAGTTTTTCGCGTTGCTAGTCGACTAAGTTTAGAGATTTCAAGCGGCTCATGAGAGAACTAGTTTATCCACTTATATCGACTGGAAGTACCTTTCCATCTGCTGGAACACGCAAATGGCTAACTTTAGAGGCTTTTCGAGCTCCGTGCTTGAGATCGACACCAAACCACGCATCTTGGCGACCGGGCAGTTTGCGCAGCCGCTGACGACCAATGGGAATGACATTGAAGCGCTAATTCTCGAATCCGTCGATGAGGCACTAGGAGATCTTCTTGGACGGAGGGCCAGAGAGGCGGTTTACGATTACTTGGAGAGAAATGCCTTCATGGCCAGATCCGAGATACCCAAGAACCTAGGCGAATTCTTCTCGGTCCTAGAAGCAACGTTCGGAAAGGGAAGTAAGACCATCGGGAAAGTCATTGCCAAGAAGCTCTATGCCAAACTCCATCTGGAATTCGTTGAACAACCGAACGCAGAATGCGCAGACTACGTGGAGCTAGCAAGGAGCAAACTGCAGAAATAAGCACAACACCCGTCGCGTAGAACATATCGTTTCCAAGGGAACCACGCGGTCATGGTGCTGCTAAGCTGATGTCGGATCGATTCGTCCGTCAACTCGCGTCGGATTCATTGCGTTCTGGAATATCCTCAGCCACTTGTCCTGTCGTCGATCCATCCCGTTCAGACTGGGTTTGATGCATGCGTTGCGTTGCCTAGCCGTTCTGTACCTTTCTGTGTGAGTAAGTCCCCAGGATGAGTATTACTAGCGCCAGAGGAATGAAGGGTTCAACATTCTCTGGAATTGCCGTTGCGCTTAACTCCAATACTGATAGCTGGGGCACGGGACGCAAATTCAAAATGTTCCCATAAGAATCGTCAACGCCATAGCTCACGAGAATTGCCGGCAAGTTGTCTCGAAAGCTACGTTTCCCATACCGGAACAATTTCTGTAATGGCATGGATATCTCATAGACTCGGTGGGGTTTACTTGAATGCGGTGAGATGCCGAGTTTCTGTGTAGCGTTGATTTCAGAAAACCACGATGGCTTATTTGATCCTAAGTAGCTCACGTGGGTGGTTACATTGTAATATGTCAAAAAAGACATTCGCGTCTGCGCTGTCGCTCGGGCTTAACCCGTCCATGTTGGTATCTAAGGCGATCGATGCAAGTCCCGAATGGTTGCCTGGCCGTATTGACCCATCATCAGACGGTACGTCGATCAAACTGTACAGCGTGGAATTGTCATGATTGAACCTTACGTATGCTTCACCTTTACCGTTCGCGTTGTGAAAGACCGACGATAAGCGATATTCGTTCGCATCGTTCCGCTCACCTGTCTGCCAAACTCCGTCGATGCTCGGTTTCACGACAGCTGAACCCGCAACTATAGTAACTGACGTAATTCTTTGAATGTTTTCTTGTTGCGCTTTCCCTTCCTGAAGCATTCCGATTGCTGCTTGAAGAGCAGACGGTGCGTTCAAGGACAGGCTAGGAGATAGAATCATTTCCTCCTAGCCAGCGTCTCGGCGAGTTTCTGTAATCATCACGTGAGTTTTCGTATGTCAGAAACTCAGGAACGGAAGTCGCAACTCCTGTTCGTACGGCCCAGTCCCAAGAAACCCCCATTCGAACCCGTTAAGTTCAAACCCGCAACGTTGAGAATCCTTCCGGCCAATGTGCGAACCTTCAAGGGCTACTGCTACGCAGCAGGTCGAGCATGCTTCCGACACTAACTATTCTTATTCCCCTGAACTCCTTGAGGTTCAACAGGTGTTTGTCTCCCGTAACAATGTAGGTTGCCTCACCCTTATGGGCGGTGCTTAAGACCACATCGTCATCAGGGTCTTCCGTGATGACTTTGAGTTGCTCAATGCAACTGACGACGACAGCTTTCCTTGCCAAGATCGACAGGAACACATTCACCTGCCCGCTTTTGACTTCCTTGAACTTCTCCCGTGAAAGAACATCTGCAAGTTCAGCTAGCATCTCCCTCGAAGTAACTATCACGTGTTCCGTAAGCAGCTTGGTCACCAAACGTCTGGGTTTCCCGTGACCTACGAGAGCAGAGATTAGGACATTTGTATCGACGACAACGGTTGCCATCTCAGGCGACCTGTTTGGACCGCCTCTCAATCCTGTATGCTTGAATCTCTCCCAGTATCTCTTTCTCAGTTGGTCTCCTCTTTCCCTTGTAGTGCTTATCGATCTCTCTGAATAGCTGCTCTAGCTCCTCGTCCAACGACGGAATTTTCAGTTTCGTTACCACCAACTTGTCACCTCTCCGGTAGACAGCCAGCTTTGTCTTCGGCTTGATGTTCAACTTAGCACGCAGTTGCCTCGGTATCACTATCTGGCCCTTCGTACCGACGACCGCTACCTCAGGTTCTTCCATTTTCTTCCGAGTATAACTTTCATACTGCTCAATAAATAGGTTTCTTGTCCTGGTGGTTCCTCAGCAATAGGGGAATCCCCCTGCTTGCCATGAAGAGTTCCCTCTTCGCAAAATGAAGACCCCACTTCGTGAGGCGACTCGACTGGTTGGCTGGGGAGTTTTTGTCATCGCGTATTCTGAAAACGAGTACGGAAGCTCGTCTCAGGTGCCTGTTGGGCTTGCGGATCGATAGCTCACTTTGAGGGCATCTGATGACAACTTGCCAAAAGCCTGGATCATCACCAGCCGGGAGCCAAGATCTTGTGCCGTGGGTCACGCTTCAAGTAGGTCTCAGGCCGCGCAGTCGTATCGGTGGTACGTGCCCTAGTCGAACATTGGTCAAAGTCTGATTGTAGTGTTTGTCATCGATCTCGGCGTCGTAAGGTGGGCGAAGCTTAAATAGTTAGGTATTCTAACTATTAGAATTACTAACTAATCAGGTAAGTCGAATGAATTCCCCCGATCAGTGCGCCCAAGAGGTCTTGGAGGTGGTCCCGCTCGTCATGCGAGGAATACGTAGTCAGTTGCGGAAATACGGAGCCAAGGAACTCTCCGTTCCCCAATTCCGCACATTGCTCTTTCTGAACCGTCATGAAGGCGCTTCCCTGTCTGAAGTTGCTGACCACATTGGAATGACTCTCCCTAGTATGTCGGGTATGATCGACGGACTCGTAAACCGTCATCTGGCGATTCGTCAAACTCATCCGACCGACCGTCGACGAATGATACTGACACTGACAAACCAAGGAC
>Ga0315281_10001009_pt1 | contig 40822 bp, 37 predicted proteins | sample YL17G07_0_MG_FD_204540 | JGI IMG/M metagenome (GOLD analysis project Ga0315281, IMG submission 204540) | Sediment microbial communities from Yellowstone Lake, YNP, Wyoming, USA - YL17G07_0 | ecosystem: Environmental > Aquatic > Freshwater > Lake > Sediment | place: USA: Wyoming | collected...
TATGGAAGTAATGGGTATCCGGGTCGGAACATGTACGGGAAGTGGAATGTTAGCCACCGTGGTAGCCACACACATCCCACTAGCGATAACGGCTGTGATAGACGCTCCGGGGTTAGTCCACGCGGGGAGGTATCGTTGACATCTGGCTAACGTCTCGTTGTACGGTTCAAGTTCAAACGGTGTGGCGGTTGATCCCGCCTCAATCTTCAAGTCGCCGATGGCGTAGGTTTTAGAGGAGACGGTGTTCGCTGTGTCGGAGTCTTTGACCCATATCTGGATACCGTTCGCGCCGTCCGCAGAACCGAGCGTTCCTGTCCATGAGAAAGCCGTAGCCGTGCCAGACGGGATGGATATGTTGCCGGACGTGGGGTTTGTGGTTATATCGTTTACGGTTGTGAAGTCATCCGCCGACGACGCTTTGCCGATATTGACCGTGAAGTTTCTCGCGCCGCCCGTGTTCTGATAAAGCTTGCCGGAAACAGTGACGGTTCTACCATTGAACATTTTGGAGTTTTGCGCTTCAATCCGGTGTTTATGAAACCAGTTCCCGGTTGTCCAGCTTGCCGATATTGCGCCCATGCCGATACCGGAAACGAACCCGGTATCCGCCAAAACGCCAACCGTGCCGGAAACGCTTGTCCCTCCTGCCACGCCAAACCAGTGCCTGTCCGCCTTGCCTATCTGCGCCGCCGCCGTAAGCGTCACCGCCGCCACCCGCTGTTGGACGCGGGCGCATCCGTTGTCCACGAAATTGTTTTTGCCGCTGGCGCCGCCGCTGGCGCCTGGCGCAGAGCCGTTTATAGTGACGATGTTAGTGATTGCGCCGGTGTTCAGGTTCATCGCCCCGGTCAACGTGAAATCAGCGGCAACAGGAGCCACGCCAGCCGCGCCGGATGCGACGGCGTACACCTTGATATTCCCATCTTCGGACCAAATGATCATTTGGCCTATCCCCGTTTCGTCGCGGCCAGTAAAACAACCGTGAGCGTCAATGCCGAAATTATGAGACGAATACTTCATAACCTCACTGCCAGCGGCCCCGCCGAGTAGCGAGTAGAGGCTGGCTGTGAACGTGATGGATACGGAGGCGCTGGCCGCGCTGTTTACGGAAAGTGTCACCTGCGTGCCGGAGTCAATGGAGACGATCCTGTTTGGGGCCGCCCCGACGCCCGTTCCGGTGGCGAGCATGCCAACGGATAGCCCGGACGTGGAGGACAACCCGGTGATAACCGCGCTGGCGTTTGTCGTAGCCCCGGTCAATACGGCGCTCGTGAACGAGCAGGAACCCTCGCGCAATTTGGAAGTGTCGGAGCTGATAGTCTCCTGATCGCCTTCCTTGCCGAACGCTAGGGACGTGACCGCCGCCGCGCCCAATGTTGGCGTGATGAGCGTAGGCGACGTGTCCATCACAAACTTCGACCCAGAGCCAGTTTGCGAAGCGACGGCGGTTGCGTTGCCCGATGAGGTGATGGGGCCGGTGAGGTTGTGGGTATGGGAATCACCGCCAGTCACGCCCTTGGCGATAGGCGCGTATGTGGCGGCGTGATCGTGCCCCGATGTGGCGAACGCAGAAGCGTGATTCCCGTCAAGCAGGTCTGCGTCAAGGCCAGCGACCAGTTGCCCCTGCGCGTTGGCGGCCAGTGTGAACGGGGCCTGCGCGGATGCGGGGGAAAAAGAATGTTGCGCGGTTATCGCTGATGGGACGGATTCCCCCACAAGCTTCGTTGTCCCGTCGGGAAGGGTGTAGTCGCGGTTGGCGGTCAAACCAGTCGTAAGGAGCCTTGCGCTGTTGGCTGTGTAGTTTATCTCGAACGACGCGGCGGAGGTGCCAGCGTCTGTGTTCTGGCTATGCAACCTGGCGTCGTTTCCCTGGCAGACAGTATTGGCGGCGGAGCCGTAGACGGGCGCGATGACGGCGTTGATGTTATTGCCCGTGTTCTGGAGCCCGTTTGAACCGGCTACGGTGTCTGTCTGCCCGCCGGACACAGATGGCGCTATAAAGTAGATCGCCGTGGACGATAGGACGTAGCCCAGTTTTACGGCCGTCGGCGTGGCGGTGACTGTCCCTGTGTTGGAAAGGTAGACGAACTTGTCCGAGGGGCCGAACGACCACGCGCCGTCCTGAACCCTTCCCTCCAGCGCCAGCCGCACAGGCGCGCCCGCCTGAGCCTGCGCCAGGACGACGCCCAGCGGGTCGCCGATAACATAGGCGGAAGAGGTGGCCAGATACGCCTTTTTCGCGCCAGTCCCATCATCCTTGATGACGGCGACGCTTGCGGAGCTTAGTGTCTCCGCCGCCGCTGAATTGTAGACAAGGACAGGTTCGTCGAGCGCGTCGAGATTCTGGTTTTGCCAGACGTCCCAGTTGTCTGTGGAGTTTTGCGCTATTTTGACGAGGCTTTTGTTGGGCGTGTACCCTTGTATCGGCATTTTAGTTCTCCATGATCTGGCCAAGGCCGTAAGGGGCCTGGCCGAATTGAGTCATTCCATAACCTTTGCCGGCGCGTGAATATCTCCTCGCGTTGACTGTCACGGTGGCGATATTCCCCCCGGCGATATTGCCCATGTCCAGCGAGGCGGAAACGACCAGCATTTTCGACGCGGCCAGGCTGTCCATGTCGGCGGTGACGCGCAGGATGTCGCCCGGTTCCAGAGCCAGCGCGGATCCCAGCGGGAAGGTGAAACGGTAGAAGTCAGCCGCTTCGGAATTGCTGTTGAGGATGTCCAGCCCATGAGCTTGCGCCACATCACGCGAGGTTACTGCGGCCAGCGGGACAGTCATGTTTTTAACGCCGTATATTTCGATTGACCGCAAATCCCGCACGACCACGGAATCGGCGGCCCCGGAAACGGAGGTGAACTCCACGGTCACTTCGTTGACGATCCGCTCTGGAGCCGGGCGGGCGCGCATTATCATGGGCGCGCCGGTATCGTCGGCGAGCATGGCGTCCTGGGTTATGTCCGCCAGGCCGCCAGTCGGGGAAGGCGGGTTTAAGTTGTCATTCGCCGCAGAACGGGGGAGAAGGTCCCATTTGCCCGTCGAGCCGTTCTTTTTCAACTGGCGGCCGGCCTCCCGCGCGACTGTATGGACAAACGAGGCGGCGTTTTTCTGAGTGTCCACCCAGTACTTGAGGCTGGGAAGGGTTGGGTCGTCAAACCCGCTCCCGACAAGCTGTGGCGGGATGAACTCCTGGATGATATCGCCAGCTTTGGCCGATGGGCCGCCGATGAGGGCTGTGACGGAAGGCCCGCCAATAGCCGACTCCACGGCGTCGTATGTCACTTCAAGCTCCACGGCGAGCGCTACGAAGCTGTTCGTCGCCCCCGGCCACTGCGAGCCGGAAAACCATGCCCGAAAGCTGTCGGCCAAACCGCCGTGGGACTTGATATGGGCCAGGGCCTCGGCGGTGACGTCGCGTGACAGTTCGAATATGTCCCAATGCCGTGGATTAGGGCTTGTCTGCGTGTATGGGTAGCCGTTATTGTTTGGCCATATCTCAAACTGCGCCCCTTTTTTGTCCCGCGTCACCCACCATCCGTCCGCTTTGATACTGGCGCCGTCGCCAAGCTCGGAGGCGGCGAAACTGTAGCTTGAGCCGAACACGCTAAGATTGAACGTCCCGGCGCTGGCGTCCAACCCCATATACCTCATCACGAACCGTACGGCGGCGATCCGGGAACCGATGTTCGGGTAGTTGACGGAATTTATCAGCCCCAGCCGCGAGGAAGAGGGCGCGCCGCCGCCGGAGGCCGGGACGGAAAAGTCGCCCAGGATACATGGGTTTGTCCCGGCGTTGTAGCCGTGAGGCCATTGCGTGGTGAGCTGTTGCGGGCGCAGGTAGGTTGAGCCGGCCGTGAAGGAGTCGTCAACCTTTGTGTATTTGAGCCGCGTGACACGAGGGTTTCCCACTTTGGAGTGGATGGATGACGAATCCATCCGTAACCACGCGACGCCGAACGCGTCGTCGAGGACGGCCTCCTGCCCGGATGTTTTCACGCCGTTGACGTAGACTTCCTTTATGAAACGGCCGGCCAATCCGCAATGGAACCCGTCGGCGGCGTTCCCTGTGTCGGAATGGCCGTGATAGAACTGGTACGGCGTTCCCAGCGGCGGTTCGGAAGACGCGTAAGGCCCGGCCCCGGATTCGTCGCTACGCGGCCAGAGGGCGGCGGGGCTTGGGGCGAAAAACGGCTCGCCGCCGTTCATCGGCGCGGGGACAAAGAAATTGGCTCCGCCAGACGGTGTATAAATGTTGTACTTCCACTCCGAGGCGCCGGTTTTGACGGGGTTGTCCCGGACGGTCAGCCTGTAGTCGCCAAGATATATGTCGCACGGGGCCGGGTAGGGGCTGTCCTGCCTTTTGTCGAACGATATCAGGACGTGATTGGCGCCTGTGGCCGGGTCGAACAGGGCTGATGGCCCGGTTATCCTGCCTGCCCGCTCTGCCCTGCTCAAAGGCAGGCCGGGAACCACAATGTCGGTCCCGAACACCGCAGGCTTCCACCCGCCCAGCAGGCCGGGCTGTAGCGCGGGCCACTGCTGGCGCGTGTAACGGCCCGACAACAGCTCGCCCAGGCTCAAATCGTTGACGGATATCTCGGCGGTTTTGGAGACGATGTCCAGCGGGCAGGCCCGTGGCGTTACGCCGGTGGTGATCTCTGGAGTCCCGGTCAGGATTGTGATGAGATCGTTGAGGCTCTGTCCCGACGGAGGTGTAAGCCCGGCGCCGTCGAGCCACAGGTAAACGGTGGCTCTGCTCCGGCCCAGGTCGTAACTGCGGAGGCTGTAGCTGATCCCCGGCTCGCCCGGCCCAAGGATATCCTTCTCGTTGGAGAGTGTAATGGTGGCGTCCGAGACGTGGGAATTCCCCAGCGCCGGGTCGAAATACCGGTCCACCATACCCCAGTCGAATACCGCCGGTTTCCATTGCGCTCCCCACAGCGTGAACGGCCTGTCGGAAAAACGCAATGTGGTGGTGGTGGCTCCAGCGGCAAGGTCAAGCTGTAAAAGCCAGACCGGCCTTATTTCGCCAGTTCCCAGCGCATTCAAAACAGCTTGTGATAAATTTCTCACCTGTTAAATTCCTTCTTAGGCCCCCTGACAAGGGGGCAGTGAGCTTTCAGCGAACGGGGGTTTCTTGAGCTAACCCCCCCGGCCTTCGGCCACCCCCCCTTATCAGGGGGGCATAAGAACGCCCCTACACAGGCCATCACGCCACGACCATCTCGATGGGGCCGATGGAAAAGCGGCTTTGCCCCTCCGGCGCGATATGCGCGGAGCGCGAGGCGAACCTGACCGCCCTTATGGAGCCGTCATAATCCTTGTACTGGAATGTCTTTTCACCCACAGTGTGGAAGAAGCCCGTCCCGCCCGGCCCGGCGAAGCCCTCCGCCTCCGCCCGCGAAAGGGCGCGGTATGAGAGCGTTATCCGCTCCTCCGTCACCGGCGACGACTGGGCGACAAGCGCCCCACCGGCGGTGCGGGCCAGGGCCGCAAAACCGGATCGCGTGTATCCTCCCTCCCGCAGGGGCCAGACGGATGGCGAGAACGTGGCGGTGGCGGCGGCGAATGTCGGATAAGCCATTTGAGGTTTGGCCTGGCTCATTTGGGCGCTCCTGCGTCAAGCAGGCCGGCCAACCCCAGCCGCAGGAGATACCTGTCCATCTCAGGCGCCAGCCGTTCGCGGATCAGCTTGCGCGTGGAAGCTTGACCGGCTCCGGGGGTGGCTCCGGCAATGCCTGGTTTTGTGGTTTTGCGCGTGTCCATCGTCGCCTCGCTAGTTATATGTTTAATACTGTGTGGCGTCTTCTATCGTCGAAGCCCTGTAATCCGCCGCGTAAACGCAGAACGCGTCGCCAGCTGGGACGGACGACTCGCGCTCCACGACAAGCGCGGCGACGGCCAATCCAAGCGTGGAGCCGTTGAGAAGCCTTTTGGACGTCTCCATAAGCTCAAGCGCCTCATGCCTTCTCGTCAGCTCCGAGGATGGGTTGGCCGAGCCGTGATAGATGCGGAACCTCATTGCCCTGTCATGCGAAGGCGCGGCTGATGGGTCGTACTCCGACCCTGTGTATATGACCAGGACGGTTGGCATGACGAGCCGTATCTGGCCCTGCCCCAGCGCGGCCTTTTCAAACTGGGCGCCATAGGAGCCGACGGAACGGGCCTTGCCGCCGTTTTGAACCAGCATGGGCGCGAGCGCTGTGATGATGGCGTCCTCGACATTTTTGACGGTGAGGTTCATCGCGTCACATCCCCTTGAGCAGGTCGCGGGAGAAGACGCGCGCAGGCCCGGTGAACGTGAGGGTGGAGGAAGCGTCGTCGGACGGCGCCGGTTTTTGCACCGCCCCGTCGAGGGCGATTTTCCCCTCGGACAGTTTTTCCAGGAAAGCCATCGCCTCCTCGCCCGCCTTTTCCCATGTCGGCGAGGAGAGGCCGCGAAACCTGTGCAGGGCGCGTATGGCCAGCGAGCAGGCCGCGTCCGCGACCGCGTGGGGGACGGGGTTGAACGGCGCCTTGTAATGTTTCCCGGCGAACGAGTCCACCACCGCCGATGCGTCGCGGATGGCGCGTTCCACTGTGACGGCGTCTACCTGGCCCGATCCTGTGGTGTCGGTAAGCTCGATAAGCGCCCGCTCGTCGGCTTTGCGCGTGAGGTCGTCCAGAGTGCAGTATGACATTTTTTACTCCTTTAACCGGGGCGGCCCGGGAGGGAGGTTTCCCAGGCCGCCTGCGGAGGTTCCAGAAACGGGCGTCAGGCGCCGCCCGTGGAGCCGAACACGAGGTGCGGCAGGCCGTAACCGACCGCGCCCCTGTAGTCCACGCCGTAGATGAACTCTTTGCGCATGAAGACGTTTTCGTCGTCCGGGTGGTCCATCGCCACGAACTGCGCCTCTTTCCTCATCTGGAGGATGAAAGGTTTGGCCGGTTTTTTAAGGCAGGCCAGGAACCACCAGGTCGGGTGGACTGCTAGCTCCGGGGCGATGACGACATCGGCGGAGTTCTTCCAGATGTTGGAGACGGAGCCGGTGGTAAGGTCGGCGCGGACGATGTCGAGCGCCTCTTTTTCCAACTGGGGCGGTACGATGATGTGCGAGGGGATGACGCGAAGCGGCCTGTTCTCCTCGTTGACCAGGCTCATCATGCCCTGCCGGGCGACCTCGTAGGAGCCTGCGGTGAGCGCGTCCGTCCCCTTGTTCGACCACGCTGGCTTTGAGCCGTTGGGATGCGTGGCGTCGAAGAATGGCCGCCCGTCAAAACAGGTGGAGGCGAACCCTTCGGCCAGAAGGCTGAAGATAAGTTCGTCCGGGTGCTGTTTGGCGTTCTGCCCAAGCTGGCTGAAGAGCGGGGTGTAGACGCCGATGTTGTCGTCCTCGATGTCGTTGCGGTTGACGGCGACCGTCGCCTCGAAATCGCGGTTCTTTATCACGAAGCCGTCGAGGGAAAGGTCCTTGACCGTCCTATCGCCGAGCCACTCGCGCAGGCCGGGGAACGCGCCGAGCCAGCGGTATTCTTCCTGCCTGGTTTTAGAGTCCACACGCATGGCCAGGTCGCCGCTGTGGGTGGGGGACGCCTCGTACGACTTTTGAAAAACGGTCTTGAAACCTCTCATGGTGTCCTGCAGGGTCGTCCGGTTTATCACCGGCCCAAGCAGGAGCGGAAGCGCCATGGAGCTGTGGTGATCGCCAAAGCCTACAGCCACGGCGACAGCCAGGACTGCCATCAATAAAATCGGGGTCATCTTGATCTCCTGTTGAATGGTTGCAAATTTCGCGTTGGGCCTCTTCAGCGGGCGGCTGTGAGAATGTCCACGAAGGCGGAAGCGGACGAAACCACTTCCACGATCTTGCCGCACCGCATATAGCGGAGTTGTATGTTGTCGGTCTGGTTGCCAACCGGCAGGGAGCCAGCCGTCACCGTCGCAACTATCTGCGAGCCGTCGGTGGCCGTCAGCGTGAACTCTCCGCCAGCGCCCACGTTGACCGCAGAGCCGCCGCCGAAGGCCAGCGTCGTACCCGATGCGGTGTAGGCGAGCGAGCGTGTCCCGCCCCTGCTTGTTGGGATGCGTTTGAGGACGACTCCGGTGACGTTTACCGGCTGGGCGGCTATGCCCCGGCCCACGGTGTTGTCGTCGACGACGTAGGCGTCCTGGTTGAGGTCGGCCTGTGTCATGCCGGAGGAGTTGAACTCGAACACCCCGCTCCTGTGGCCGTCCACGGTGGCGGCGCCGTTTGAGCCTGCGGAGTTGTCGGCGCGGGTGTCGGCCTTGCCGGCGAATGCCTGCGTGGACGAGTCCGATGCGGGAGCCGCATAGCCGGAAGAGTTGACGGCTGTGAGCGCCCCGGCGTATATCACAGTTGACGCGGCCACCGGATGGGTGAACAGCGTCCCGTCTTTACGGATGGATTTTCGGTCTGTCGTAAGATTGGCCACTTGCCTTTTCCTTTCCTAAAAATTATTACCGGTTTTTCAGTTCCCGTACCTGTGGTAGTCGTCCGCAGATACGCCCATCAGCCTGCAGACGTTGTCCTGGCTTTCCGACAGCCTCTTTTCCCCTTTAACGCAGGGGGTTATCAGGCCGCCAAGCGGGATTGCGGGAACACTGTTGGCTATGAACACCCGCAGGGATTCGGGATTGCGCCTGGCAAGGTCGCGCGCCCAGCCTTTAAGCGACGGGACGAGCCTGCCCGCAGAGACGGCGTCGTTGACCATAGTGTCCGCCGCCGTGGTTTGGGCGTCGGCGTTTTTCGCGGCCATGTCGCCGATTTTGGAGACGATCTCGTCGTCGGGCGCGTCCGGCCCAAGCCCCAGCATGGCCACCGTGTCGCCGAGCGCCGAGCGCAACGACCCGGAAGGCTGGGCGATCAGGGCCTCCACCGCCTTGATGACAGCGTCGTCGGGCGTGTCGGGTGGGAGCTTGAGCAGTTCTTTTATCACTACGCATAAGTCCTTTTTCATTCTCGTCTCCTGTGTTGAAAGCTGGTTGGAAAGCGCGGGCATGGAGTGGATGTTGGGGTTGTTGGTGAGGCCCAGGTTGAGGAGCCCGGCTATGCGCCCCCCTTCCATGACGAAGACCGGCGAGAGGAAGCGGTACTCCCTCGCGCCGATGGCCCTTCCAGCCTCAGCCGTCCACTCGATGACCGCTGTTACGCCGTTTTGCGTAATTTTGGCGGTGTCTGTTTTCACCCATCCGGCCGCAGTGGCGCGTCCGCAGTCCTTTAGCGACTCGTGGGCGTAATCCACGACGATGTCGCGGCTCCATGCGCCCAGGCGGGCGAGTATGCGTTCGGCCGCCGGGCGGTCTACGACCTGCTCGCCCATCGGGTGCGGGAAAACGCCGAACGGGACGATGATGGTCTCTGTCCTGAGTCTCGGTTCCATTTTTATTACTCCTTTCATTTTCCGCCTGCGGTATGGGCCAGCGGAATGAGCGGGGCCTCCGGGTCGCCGAGGATGGGCACGCCTGTTATTTCCGTTACGAGGCGGGCAGGCGCTTTGGCGCCCATGTCGAGGACGGCCTTTAGCTGGGCTAGTTTTTCGTCTGTCTCGCCGGGATGGGCAAGCCTGGTAACGATCCGGGGATACCTGCTTTGCGGGCCGAAGTTGTAATCCACCAGAGGCCTTATGAAATCGTGGCTCAACGTCTCGTCGAGCGCCTTGCAGTCGTATGCGACGATGTCCTGCCTAACCTGTTCGTGAACTTTGCCGAGCGCGTGGGAGCCGCCGCCCGCGTGGCCGGATTCCGTTGTAAGCGTCTGGCCGAGGACCCTTTTGGACTTGAGGCGGTTGAAGAACTCCACCGTGTCCATGAACAACGAGTGCGACCCGCTGATGGCGGACTGTATGAACTCCACCGTCGTGTCGTCGGAGATCACCGCCGCCGCGTCGGAACCGAGGTTGACGACCGCGTCTTTCAAAACCTGGCGGGCGCGTTCGTCGGCGGTGGGGCCATACTTGCCGAGCCGCAATGGGATGCCGTAAATGTCTATGAACGACAGCCAGTCCTTGATCGTGTAGTTCGTGAACAGGTAGTACCACGCCACGCCACGGTATAGGCCGGAGCGCAGGAATTCGCCGGGGCCGCGCCCGTTGTGGTGGAAAACAAATTTCTCGCGCGGCAGGTCAACGCCAGCCGGGTCCTTTGGGTCGCGGTACTTGGGGAAATCGAGTATGCGAAGCGGGTCGTTGAAGTCCGTGAACATGAAATACTTCTGGGGACGTGGTATTATTTCTTTTACCACAGCCTCGCCACCCTGCGTGTCCCATATCATCTCGGCGATGGAAAACCCGTGGGAGACTGCGGACATGAGCGCCATCATCGTGGCGTTTTTGCGGGGGAGCGACTCGAATACCGCGCGGACGAAATCCGCGATTCTGGCGTCCATCGCCCCGCCGCCAGCGGCCGGCGCCACGTCGCGCTCGCGGGCGACGGCGGCAAGCGAGCGCGTCTGCATGACCGCGCCGAGGTGCAGGTCTTTTTCCTCCATCTCGTCGAAGAAGGCCATCGCCTCCGTCACGTCGCCTGCGTCCAGGCTGTTGAGTATCGCCGTCAGGCCGCCGGGGGTAAGGTCCCTGGGGGCGCGCCCGTTCCAGTACGAAAGCGGCCTGGTGGGGATGATCTCCCCCCGCGTGATATTGGGCCTTTTCATTCCAGTTCGCTCCATGTGGTTTTAATTTTCATACTAAAATCCCGGCGCGCTCCTGCGCCTCGCCACGGAGACATACTCCGCAGTTGGACGGTTTGAAATGCCGCGCGCGCCCTCCAGCGCCAATAGCCACGCCCATGCGCAGTCCGCGTGGCCCGACGAACTGCGCGCCGAGCCGTACAGGATGGAGCCGGACTCCGAGACAACCTGCCGTATCGAGGCCAGCTGGCCGATGAGGTCGCGGTCGGCGGGGATGACGACCCTTTTGTCCCGCAGGCTGTTGTAGGCCCCGGCGATGAGCATGGACTTGGACTTTGCGGTGAAGGTGACGCCTTCGGCCACTTTGGGATATGTGCGGGTGAGGCGTTCGGCCATGTCCATGCCGATGCCTGTCGCGTCAATACGCAAGGCCGTTGCGCCAAGTTTTATTACCGTGTCCAGCGCGTCCCGCTGGACGGAAAACGGCGTGTCCTTCATTGACACGATCATGCGGGTTTCCAGCAGGCCCCCGGCGTGGTCGAGGATGACGATGGCGCACTGGTCGTTTTTCCTGCCCGGATCGCACCCGATGAACAACGCGCCTTTGCGGGAGGACTTGAGCCATTCCCAGTCCAGCGCGGATGGGGCGCGGTCGAGCTTGCGGAACACGAGGGCGGATTCCGGCCCGGCGCCAAAGTCCACCTGGGCGCACGATGTGATGATTTCCACTGGGAACGCGGCGTCCTCCACCTCCACGAACTCGATCTCCGACTCCTGCCGGAACGCGCGTTCGTCCATCGCGGCGTAAATCTTTTTGAGATTTTCGGAGCCGTACTTTTTCACACGCGCCGATGTCGCCATCAAGGGCGCCGTCTGCGACGCCTCCGCCACGCTGACGCAAAGGGCGGAGCAGAGCCACCAGGGGACTTCGTAACGCACGAAGTCGGCGAACTTGCCCCGGCTCAAGTCGTGAAACACGCCGTATTTGCCCAGCGGCGTGGATTCGACGGTGAGATGATCTTCCATAGAGCGGGCGGTGACATGCAGGGCGCCTTCGTAGATAGCCTTTGAGTTGATGCAGTGTGGAAGCTCCGACAACCCCACATCGCCGCCGCGCCCACGCGGGGCCTTGCCAGCAAGCGAGCGTATGACCGAACGGGTCCCGCGCGAACCGGCGAAAGAGATTTCGTCTTTGGAGCGGTTGATCCTGCCGAGCCTCCAGCGCGGCGGGAGGGAGTCGTGCAACTCGTCAACGTAATCTATTTTCCCCCTCGCCTCTTCGCGGTTCATGCTCACGAAAAAGGCGTTGTAACGGGCGCGGGTCTGCGAGCGGAGGAAAAACTTGAGCGCCATGACCCACGAACCGCCCACGCGCCTGCTTTTTAGAAGGCAGACGAACTTGGCGGGATTGCGAAGGTAGCTTGCCTGCCACGGGTCCAGATGGACCGGCTCGCCACCGGCTTTGAGGAATGCGTGTGAGAAGTTCACGGGGTCACTCAACCACGCCAATAGCTTTTTCATATCCGGCCTCTCTTTGACCAGGATCGCCGGAGCAGTCCTGCTCGATGATGGCGTTGAGCTGTTCGCGTTCATTTCCCTCCTTCTCTATTTCCTCTATGTATTCGCGCCCAAGCTCGGCCTTGGCCCATTCCATGACTTCTGGAATCAGGCCGTTTATCGCTGTGGCCATGTTTTCGTCGGCGAGGGAAACAAGCTTGTTTACGATTTTGGGCAACATGCGGGCGGTCAGCTTTTTGGCGGCGTCGGCGCCCTTGCCGTTGAGTAACTGGGCTTGGCTGGCGATACGCGCCCGGCGGTAGTGGATGTCAATCATCAGCAACTTATCGAGAGGGATACCTTCGAGCGCCTTGTCGTTTTCCGTGTACCTTCTAAGAAGGTCACGGTAGATGGCGATTTCCAGCATGGCGGCCATGTCGTCCACGTCGGAGCCGCTTCTGACCCTGCCCATGAACTCGCTCATCACCCGGACGCTCTCTTTTTTTAATTGCCGCCGAAGTCCGATCACCTGCATTTGCCCGTCCACCTCGTCGCGCAGTTCTTCCCTGGTGACGTGTCCCAATTCGCGAACCCTTGTATAGATGGCCTCGAAATCATCTCCGGCCGCAACGCATCTTTCGATGCGATTCTTTTGCGCCGGCGTGATCTGGCCTGTGGACAGAAGCTCGCCCATTAGCCAGTCACTCCTGGGTCGGCGAGCAACCCGTCTGACATGTTCATGCCGTGCGCGGTTATGCGGGCGATATATACGAGGTCGCCGTTGGCCGGGTGTGCGCGCATATCCAGCAGTCCCTTTTTCGCCAGGTACCAGATGTGGTAGCGCACCTGGTCTACAAGGAGGCTCTCCATCCCCTGATCTACGAGGTCCTGATGGATTTCGTCGTCGCCGTTGAAGGCTTCCGGGCATTGACGGCAAAACGAGAGTACGCCCATGCGGATAGCGCGTTTGACGATAAGCCCCGTCAAGCCGGGCGCAGACGGCAGGACGCCATGATCCGTCACGGCGCCGTCGGCGAGGTCTATGCCCGCCGCGGTGATCTGGACGGAACGCAGGCCGGAATCCGTCGTGTTGACGGTGACGTACGCCTTCTTCTCTAAATACGCGAGGCAGTCGCGCAGTTTTTTGGCGTCCAGCTCCGGGAAACGGGGCCTTAGGGCGCTTATCAACGCCGACTCCGCCTGCGGGAACATGTACAGCCCGGCGAGCATGGACAGGGCCTGCTTGCGGAGGCTCCGGGAATTGTCGGTTCTCATGTTTTGGGCCATCAGTCCCTGACTCCGTGTGAAATTACATAGTTATAAATCGCTTCTACCATGCCCTGGATATTGCCAGCCAGCAGGTTGAACTCGTGGCGGGATACGGCCTGCGACCGAAGGCCCTCTATTTTCTTTTCCATCTCGTCCCTGGCGCCGGAGTGGGCGCCGTCGAGCTTGTCGCGCAGTTCGTCGAGCCGGGCGGAAAGCTCCGCCGACCTTTTTGCGGCGCCGTCCAGCTTCTCCTCGAGCGATGCGATGGCCCGGCGCAGGAGCGCCAGCAGGGCCGACCAGCCAATGCCGATAACGGCCAGCAGGAACCTGTTGTCGTCGAGCATGGTGAACTCCTTCACAGCGTGTTATTTAAAAGGAGGCTGGCGCGGCGGGTGGAGCGGCTCCCGGACAGCCGGGCGGCGCCCCGGTCGAGGGGGCAGGCGGGAACCCAGAGAGGCGGGACGCTTACGGAGGGGTTTTCCGTATCGCAGGAGACGTTCGGGAGCCGTTCCACCCACCGCGCCAAAGAAGTCATACTCGCCTCCAAATTTTCATCAGTCGCGCTGGCTTTGCAACCAGCGCCGCGACCGGCAACCGCCGCTCACGAAAAGGACTTTACGCGAAAGGGAAGAGGTATTAAATGGCAGTTGGGGGAAATGAAAAAATTGGAGTATGTGAGGGAAATGAGGGAGATGAAAAGGGTGGGGGATGTGTGTCATGCCTTTTCTTTTGTCCCCCTGCCAGAGGGGGGCGAGGGTATGGCGAACCGCTTGGCCTGTGATAGGGTTTGACTGAAAAGACTGGCAACGGTTATCATGATTCTCCCCTCTTTTTTGGCGTGAATGTTGTTTCAACCGAATGGCAAATCACACAACAGGAGGGGGCGCCTGAGACTCGAAAGCCATTAAAGAGGAAGTCATTGATGAACGACAAACGCCATCACCGCGAGTATGAGGTTGACGCCTCCTCGGAAACGGTGTCTGCCAATGTGGCGCGGATGGTCGGCCAAAGCAAGCGCGTCCTCGAAATCGGCTGTGGGCCGGGTTCAATCACCAAGATACTTGCCCAACAGGGTGGTTGTATGGTGACGGGCCTGGAATTGGACCCTGAGGCGATCAAGAAAGCGGCGCCGTATTGTGTGCGGGCCATACAGGCCGACCTTAACTCCAGCGAATGGCCAAGCTTGCTTGATGGGGCCGAAAATTTCGATGTGGTTGTTGCGGCCGATGTGCTTGAGCACCTTTACGACCCGTGGAAGGTTTTGGCGCGGATGGCCTCCCTCGTCAACTCGGATGGTTATCTTGTAATTTCATTGCCCCATGTTGGCCATGCGGCGGTGATAGCATGCCTGATTAACGGGGATTTTGAGTATCATGACCAGGGTTTGCTTGACCGCACACACATCCGCTTCTTTGGGCTTAAAAATATCGAAGACTTATTCGCTCAGGCTGACCTCAAGATTATTGAAGCGATGTATTGCGCCACGCCGCCAGAGGAAACCGAGTTCGCGGCGAGCTGGTCAAAACTTTCTTCGACTTTGCAAGACGAGCTGATGCGTGGCAGGCATTCCGCAGTATATCAAGTGGTGGTAAAGGCGGTCCCCATTAATTACGCAGGCGATGCGGTGTCTTTAGTCCCACCGGAATACAATTACCGGCGGCCATTATTCCCAAGCGCGATATCATGGAGAAAGAGTTTAGGGCAATACTTAAGCCCGCAATTAAAACAGCGTATCCGTAAAGGGCTTAACCGGCTTGGCATAAGGTTATGACGACACCTTCGGCAAATCAGAAGGCAGATAACAATGAGGCGTCAATCCCGGGCGACCGCCCCGTCCCCAGGCTGATCGCTTTTTACCTTCCCCAGTTTCATCCCACGCCTGAGAACGACCTTTGGTGGGGCAAGGGATTCACCGAATGGACTAACGTCACTAAGGCGGAGCCTTTATTTGAAGGCCATCGCCAGCCGCATTTGCCTAGTGATTTTGGTTTCTACGACCTGCGTGTGCGCGAAACGAGGCGTGAGCAGATCCAGATGGCCAAACAGTATGGCCTTGACGGGTTTTGTTACCACTATTACTGGTTTTCCGGCAAACGGATACTTAATTTACCGCTGGACGATATGCTTGCCGACCCGGAAAGCGACATGCCTTTTTGCCTGTGCTGGGCTAACGAAAACTGGACGCGCCGTTGGGATGCGGGCGACCATGAGGTGCTGATTGCGCAGGAATATCTGCCGGACGACGACCTTAATTTCATCAAATCGGTAGAGCCATTTTTCAAGGATAGGCGCTATATCCGTTTAGATGGCAAGCCCTACCTCATTGTCTATCGGCCACAACATCTTCCCAACGCGCGTAAAACGGTCGAAATATGGCGGGATCACTGCCGCTCTATTGGGTTGGGGGAGATTCATATATGCGCGGCGTTGATCCTTGACAACGAAGATTACGCGCAGTTCGGTTTTGATAGCGGTGTCGAATTTCCTCCACACAATATGCGGCCAGCCAATAGTAACATTCAAGTGAATTTTAGAGTTGACTTCCGCGGCTATGTGATCCAATACATGGATATTGCGCAATCATATCTCGACAGGGCTTATGGCGCTATGCGCGTATTTAAGACGGTATTTCCATCATGGGACAATACAGCGCGCACCAAAGAGCGCGCGCTCGTTGTGCTCAATGGGACGCCAGATAATTATGAGTATTGGCTCGCCTCGACTATTGACATCGTTAAGCGATCGAAGGAACACGATGAGTTGATATTCATCAATGCTTGGAATGAATGGGCGGAGGGTTGCCATCTTGAGCCCGACCGGTGGTTTGGTCATGGATTTCTTCAAGCCACGCTAAATGCAAAAACTGGCTTGCGCAGGTTTTCCACATTCCCGGAAGTTGGCTTGCCCCATGAAGGCAAAGCGTCTCACCGGACATTCTGGCAGGATATTTGGAACGTTGTCAGCTATCATATATGGGTGAAGCTTCGCAACCTTAAGGTAGCCGTGACCCGGCGGCCATGGCTACGCCAAGCGTTGCTACCATTGGTTAAAGTGGCGCGATCTTTTGGGGCGTCAATATGATTGTCCCCGAAAACCCTTCTTTAGGCGTGTGATGGGGCGCCAGCCTTTGCGGCAGGGACAGTAACCGGGCATGTGGATCATCATAAATTCGAGATTGCTTCGCGGAGTTTACCCTGAGCTTGGCGAAGGGCCTCAATGACGTACGAACGCCAGTTACGCAAAGGTCTTATTTCTAACGGGGCTTGCGGGCCGGTCCCATTTACTGTTTTAGCTATGGCGGAAAAGACGGGCAGGCCATATCATGTGATAGGCGTTATATCTGCGGCGTTCACCGGGTAGCTGGCTTTGGCGGCGGCTATATAGGTTGGGCGATGGGGCTGGTAACGGATCGCTGACGATACAGGAGAGTAACCTGCTTTGCGTTTTATTCATTTCGCCTATGACCTAAGACGGTTCGCGTTTATCGTGGCTCTCGCGGTTCTTGTGGCGCCAGCGGGCCTGTGCGCGGCGCCGGGGCAAGCGGGCAAGATCGTCATCTTGCTGGACGAATCGGCTTCCATGAATAAACAGAACGCCGTTAACGCCGCCAAACTCTGGGTTGCGGCCTTTTTCAACACCTTCACGAGGCCGTATCAAATCATCCTGGCCGGGTTCAGCGAAACCGCCGAGATCCACGCCGAGGCGTCCACAGCCGACCCGGCGCAGGTATCGGCCATGCTCAAAAAGGCGGAACGGCTCCAGGCGCGCGGGATAGTGACGGATTTCGAAAAGCCCTTCGCCTATCTGGCGAGCAATAAAGATTCGATAGCCCTTGCGATCCTCATTACCGGCGGCGGGCCGGAAATATGGGATGATAAAAACTGGTATTTGAGCCGGACTATCCGGCATGACGACAGGTACGCAAGCCTTAACGCCGATTACCGCCGCATAAGGGACGGAGGCGGCTCAAGAAAGGAGCGGTATCGCAAGCTGGCCAAATCCTACGAGAAGCGGAATCAGGAGTTGATAGGCCAATGGCTTTCCGCAATAAGGGATTCGCCCACGATTCAGCTTATCGCGCTGGATATCTCCGGCTCCAATGCCCATATACGGTCATGGGCCGACAAGTCTGGAGGAGAGTTGGTTGTGGCGGACATGAAGGGCCGCGATCCGCAAGCCGCGTTGCGTTCGGCCTTCGACACGCTTCAGGAAAAAGCCGGTGTGTCCCTTGACGAGCCATTGCCGCAAGCTACCGCCCAGAGAATCCAGGCGGGAGCGCCTCCCCTGCCGGCTCCCGTTCCCACGCCCGCGCCCGTGGTAACGCAAGCCCCCGCCCCCGCCAAAAAAGGCGCCTCCACAAGAGCGTCCACCCCCGGACAAAACGGCCCCCGGTGGGATTTATTGGCCGCAATTGTGGCAGGCCTCCTGGTTTGCGTGGTCTTTTTCATCTGGCCAAAGCGCGAACCTGCGCGGGAGGATGCGCCGGAGGAGATTCCGCCCAACGAGCCGGCCGTGACAGGAAAAGCGGACGACAAACCCCAAGCGCCCCACCGGGATACCGGCCCCGAAATAGAAAAAACCGAAGAAGCCAGCGCAGTAGCTGACCCGCAAGAGTTGATGGCTCATCTGTGGCATGGGACTTTCGACCGGCGTTCTTCGATACGTATTCCGGCTCGGCCTGGGACGATGGATGTGGTGTGGCTGGGCGCCGATGGAGGCGAACATCGGGGGGAGGTCTCTGGCGTTTCGTGGGGCGCGGTTTTATTCGACGCTAAAAACCACCGGGACGAGACGATTGTGGCGATCCTTTATCATCCAGGCGGGCATCGTTTCAGGATACAATCATACCGTACGGTGGAACGTGGTCCGGGCCAGAAGGCGCTGGTGATTGAAAAATTCGCTGATACAATAACCGACAGGATGAATTGGATCGAATTGCTCACCCGTTTGGATAATGACCAATGAGAAAAAATAGCCAACGGCGAAAAAGCCCGGTGGAAGAGGCGGTGACCTGCTCCGTCGCGGGGATCGTTTTCCTGCCTGCGGCCGCCTATTCCCTTCTTAATAATTTACTGCGTTCGGGCTTTCAAACCCGGGATGTCCATGTGAAAAGGGGGAAGAGACTGGCCAGGCTTGAAGCGCCTGTTGACCAGCAAGCCGATAACCGGCACACCGGCCTGCTCGCAGAGCTGAATCAGGAAATCCAGCGGGCGAAGGCCGAGGCGTATGAAGAGTTAGCCGAGCTTCGGAAAAAAGAAGAAGAACGCCAGATGGCCCAGATAGAGGAATACCGCGCCCGGCGGATGGCGCAGATCGGGGCGGAAATCGCGGCCCAATCGCAAAAGGCCTCGTCGGAGAGGGAAGCCCTGCTCGCCAGCGTCGAAAAAGAGGCGGCTCAACACCGCGCCCGACTGAACAATGAACTGGCTCAGGAGATGAACGCCCGGCGGGAGGCCCTTCAAAGGGATATGAATAAGCTGGAGCAGACCCTCAGGTCGAGCGCCGCCGGGGAGACGGACAAACTCGCCCAGGAAAGGCAGGCGGAACTCGAAGCCATGCTGTCCACACGCCGCGCAGAGGCGGAACGGGAGCTTGAGCGCTGGAAAGCGGAAGCCCGGTCCGCCTTCGAACGGGAGAGCGGGCAGGAGCGCGAGCGCCAAATGGCGGCCATCGCGTCGGCGCAGGCTGATTCCGCCGGGACGCTCGGCCAGGAGCGGGAAGATGCGATCCGCCGGGCGGACGAGGAAATAGCCGCCAGGCACGTGAAAGACGAAGAGGTTTTCAACCGGCGGTTGCGCGAACGGGAGACATACCTGGACGCCAAGATGGCGCGGCAGAGGGCCGAGGCTTTCGCAACCCTCGAAACGCAGATCGAAGAGCGCCGGCAGGCGTTGGAGGCCGAACTGGCCGAAAAACGCCGGATCGGGGAGGAAGAGGTCGCTGAAAAACAAGAGGCGGCCCTCCGCCAGATAGAGGAGTGGACGCAACGGGAATCGGAACGGCTTCGCGCCAGGCTCGAAAAGGAATACAACCGCCAGATAGCGGAGATGGAGCAGGAGCTTAAGAACCGGTTCGTTAAAAGGTGATCGGACTCACGCAAAGATGAAAGACAAAATTCAGGCCCGCAAGTTTAACACCATCGAAGAAGCGGCGGAGGACTTGCGCCAAGGCAAGATGATAATAATGATAGATGACGAGGACCGCGAGAACGAGGGCGACCTGGTCGTCGCGGCGGAGAAAGCCACGCCGGAGACCATCAACTTCATGGCCCGCGAAGGGCGGGGGTTGATATGCCTTGCGCTGACGGGGCAAAGGTGCGACGAGCTTGCCCTGCCGCTGATGGTGCGTGACAACACATCGTCGTTCGGCACCGGGTTCACCGTCTCCATCGAGGCCCGCAAGGGCGTGACCACGGGCATATCCGCCCAGGACCGCTACACGACCGTCAAGACCGCCATCGCCCCCGACACCAGGCCGGAAGATATCGCCCGCCCCGGCCATGTGTTCCCGTTGAGGGCGCGTGAAGGCGGCGTGCTGGTGCGGGTGGGGCAGACGGAAGGGTCGGTTGACCTGTGCCGGATAGCCGGGCTTTATCCGGGCGCCGTGATATGCGAGATCATGAACGACGACGGCACGATGGCGCGTGTGCCGCAGTTGGCGGAATTCGCCGGACGCAACGCGATGAAGATCATCACCGTAAAAGACATCGTCGAGTTCCGGATGAAGAACGAGCATTTCGTGCGCCGTGTGGTGGAGACCGCCATGCCCACCCGCCACGGCCTGTTCCGCGCCATCGCGTACGACAACACCGTCAACGGGGAGATAAGCCTGGCCCTTGTGATGGGCGATGTGGCCGACGGGCGGCCATGCCTTACGCGGGTGCATTCACAGTGCCTGACGGGGGATGTGTTCGGGTCGGAACGGTGCGACTGCGGCGAGCAATTGGACCTGGCTATGGGAATGATCGCGGCGGAGGGGCGCGGCGCCCTGCTCTATCTTTTTCAGGAAGGGCGCGGCATAGGGCTTATCAACAAGCTCAAGGCGTACGCGCTTCAGGACGAAGGGCGGGACACCGTGGAGGCCAACCACCATCTTGGTTTCAAGGCCGACCTGCGCGACTATGGGCTTGGGGCGCAGGTGTTGCACGACCTGGGCCTGCGCGACATAAGGCTTATCACCAACAACCCCCGCAAGCTTGTGGGGCTGGAGGGGTACGGGCTTACCATCGTGGAGAGAGTGTCGCTGGTGACGGAGCCTAAGGAAAGCAACCTGCGGTATCTGACGGCCAAGCAGGCCAAGCTCGGCCATTTTCTGGATATAAAGTAGTCACCGGCAGTGGAGACTTGATTGGTCAAACCTCCAGAGCCAAGATCGCGCTTGAGGGAGCCAGCTTGACTCTCGGAGCCGCCTACAACTTCGGCAAGTACGAATCGTCCGTTAGGGGCGGGATGCGATAAGCTTTCCGCCTTTTTTATCATGTTTAAAAGGCAGGTTTATTCACTTGCAGGCGGGCTGGCCGGATATATAGAAAGTCAATATTGACCTAGCTTCTTCCACCGAAATCGAATAGGATTCGGACTTGGCGAATGGTCGTCCTTGGGGGGGGCGGCAAACCCTAGCAGAATCCTTTAACAAGTTGCATTAAAACGATAGCTTTAAGCGTGACCTCATGAGCAAAACATTGCCATATATTTCTGATGACTTATTACTTGTGTATGTTAAGGAGGTGCTAGCCGCCGCTAAGGTAGCCGATACAAATGAGAACATACATAAAAACGTCATTGACCCATTTTCCGCCCTGTTTGACGCAATGCGACAAGATATCCCGCTAGACAAGTGGCTAGCTCAAGAAAAAATGAGACAAACTCAAAAATCCTTGCAAAATGCTTTGGGAGACTTTCATCATAAAGTCATAGGCCATATGCCTGGTTGGGAATATTTGGCTACGGGCGGCGGGTATGACGTCAAATGCGTTTCTAAAAAAATAATAGCCGAAATAAAAAACAAGTTTAACACAATGAATTCAGGGAAAAGCCTTGAAGTGTACGACACTTTGTCCAAATATTTGGATTATGACCGGACTCATAAAAATTATACAGCTTATATTGTTCACATCGTCCCACGCGCGCCAGAGGGTTACGATAGGCCGTTTGTCCCTTCTGACCGTGGAACCCAACGAAGGGAGAGGGGGGATATTAGGGTTATAGACGGAAGAAGTTTTTATGAGAAAGCTACTGGAAACGCGAATGCATTGCGTAATCTATATCTTAGGCTCCCTGATATCCTCGCTAAAATAACAGGAAGTCACCCTGAGAAGACCTTGAATTCCCCAACTTTTAAAGAGCTGTTCGAAAGGGCTTATGATCCAGCCTAATCGATAATAACCATTGCATAATGCATTGGTTATCTGTAATATTTGCGCATGAATATTGAACAGTTGAGGGTGGGCATTGCTTCTTCTGCCGTTACAGTGTCAGAGGCGGCAAAAGCGTTAGATGTCTCACCTGACACCATCCGCAGATGGGAAAAGAAGGGCCTGATAAAAGCGTTACGCTCCGCGCACAATTACCGCCTATTCAATCTTGACGAAATTACCCGCATTAACAACAAAATATGTGGGCATGCAGTAGAAAATAAATATAAAGTTTTAAAAAGCGAACAGTCAACCAGCCATTCATGCATTGAGTTGTTCGCCGGTTGTGGCGGCATGGCGTTGGGCTTTGGCAATGCGGGGATTCAGCACGTTTTGCTCAATGAGCTAAACGGCGATGCTGTGCATACGTTGAGAGCCAACGCTCCCGAATGGAATGTCATTAAGGCGGATGCGTCTTCGGTAGATTTCAGTAAATACAAAGCCGATATTGTCGAAGCCGGCTTCCCTTGCCAATCATTCAGCTATGCAGGGAAAAAAATGGGTTTCGAGGATACGAGGGGCACTTTGTTTTTTGAGTTTGCGCGATGCCTCAAGGAAACAAGGCCAAAAATCGCAGTGGGTGAAAATGTCCGGGGGCTGTTAAGGCACAATGGCGGCAAAACCCTGAATACGATGATATCCGTCCTTATGCAATTAGGGTACAGGGTGGCGTACAAAGTACTGCGGGCGCAGTATTTGGATGTCCCCCAGAAAAGGGAGCGTTTAATTATTGTCGCCGTCAGGAAGGATGTGGACATCCCCATCCTTTTTCCAAAAGAACAGGACTACACTATTTCAGTTAGGGAAGCCTTGGCCAATTGCCCGGACTCAGAGGGGCAAGCATATTCGGAAAAGAAAAAAAGGGCATTTTCACATGTCCCCCCAGGTGGCTACTGGAGGGACCTTCCCGAAAAGCTCCAAGCGGAGTATATGGGCGCCAGCTTGTATTTATCTGGGGGAAGGACGGGAATGGCCCGAAGGCTTTCATGGGACGAGCCATGCCTGACCCTTACTTGTAGCCCAGCGCAAAAGCAAACTGAACGTTGCCATCCTGAAAAAACAAGACCCCTTACAATCAGGGAATATGCGCGGATCCAAACTTTCCCGGATGAATGGGATTTCCATGGTTCCATCTCATCCCGATATAAGCAAATTGGGAATGCGGTTCCTGTAAACCTTGCCTTCCATATCGGAAGGTGTCTCATTGCAATGCTGGAAAACAAGGCGATTCCAAATGATATGGAAATAAAGGGCCCCTTAAAACAACATGGGCAGGGACATATTTTCTAAGAAAAAACGAAGTGAGGTGATGTCAAAAATAAGGGGCTCCAACACCTCAATTGAAAAAATAGTATTTAGTTTCCTGAGAAGCAGAGGGGTTTATTTCCAGAAGCATTACAATAGGGCTAATGGGTGCCCTGACATCGCGCTACCACGGAAAAAAATTGCTGTCTTCATAGATGGGGATTTTTGGCATGGGTATAAATTCAAAGAAAAAAAAGAGCGTCTTTTGGCCTCCCAACAACATTATTGGATCAATAAAATTGAGAGAAATATTGCAAGAGATAGAAAAACACGAAAGTCACTTAAGGAAGCTGGATGGAAAGTATTAAGGATATGGGAGCACCAGCTAAAGCGAAGGAAAACTGTCGCATTAGAAAAGATATTGAGTTTTTTGCGCCAGTGAGGATATAAAGTAGCAACAGGACATACAGGGAGGGAACATGCCAAACCAGTTGGAAGGTGATCTGTCCGGCGCGGGCCTCAAAATAGGGATAGCCGTCAGCCGGTTCAACGATTTTATAACGTCACGGCTCCTGGACGGGGCAGTGGACGCGCTCGTCCGCCACGGGGTGAAAGACTCGGACATCGCCGTGGCCAAGGCGCCCGGCGCGTTCGAGCTGGCGCTGGTGGTGAAAAAGCTGGCTGGTTCCGGCAAGTATGACGCCGTCATCGCGCTTGGCGCGGTCATCCGGGGGGCCACGTCGCACTACGACCTTATCGCATCGGAAGTGACAAAGGGGGTGGCGCAGGCCATGCTCGACACCGGCGTGCCGATATCGTTTGGCGTGCTGACGGTGGAGACTATCGAGCAGGGGATAGAACGCGCCGGGAGCAAGTCTGGCAACAAAGGTAGCGAAGCGGCCATGACAGCCATCGAGATGGCGAACCTTTTGAAGAAACTGTAAAGTTGGGCGCGCGTCACAAGTCCCGCCAGGCGGCCCTTGCCATACTCTATCAGGCGGACATACGCGGGGAGCAAAACCCGCTTTCATTGCTGGACGTGTATCTTGAAACCGCAGAGGGCAAAGGCGCGCAACGCGAGTTCGTGGAAAATATCGTCATGGGCGTCACGATCCGGATGGGGGAAATAGACGACATTATCCGGCGCTCGCTGGTCAAATGGGAGCTTGAGCGGCTCGGCTACATGGAGCGGGCCATCCTGCGTATCGGCGCGTACGAGCTGATGTTCGACCCGCTGACCCCCGGCCCTGTCGCGCTTAACGAGGCGGTGGAGCTTGCCAAGGATTTTTGCGACAAAGACTCCGCCGCCTTCGTCAACGGCGTGCTGGACAATGTGTTGAAAGAGAAAAACAGCGCTCCAGAAGGGGCGGGCGCCTAGCCCCCGGCGCGGCGTGGCCGACCGCATTCCACATGGCGAGCTGATGGCGGAAATGAAACCTGCGCGCCTTGAAATGGCCGGGGGCGTGACGCTTCTCACCGATTTTGCGCGGGGAAGCTACGAGGTCATCGGCAGGCTGTACCGGCTTACGCTTGAGGGCGCGGGTATTCCGGTCACGGAAGAGCCTCTGCCTGTAAACACGGAAGGGCGCGAACAGGCGGCGAAGCGTCTGGCGGGGAAAACCGTCCTGAGCAACACCATCGGCCCGCTGTTCCATCCACTGCCGCGCTCGTTCAACATCGCGCTTCCGCATCATGAGTGGAGCCTATACCCGAAGGGATGGGCTGACACGCTCAACCGGTTCGACGAGGTGTGGGTGACCAGCGATTTTGTCTTGGAGATCATGCGCGATTCCGGCGTGAAGGCGCCAATCCTGTTCATGCCGCCTGCGCTTGACGCGGACGCCGTGCCGCAAAAAACGGACTGGAAGGCTGGCGCGCCGTTCCGGTTTTACTCCTGCGGCGAGGCGCATTTCCGCAAAGGGTTCCACCTGCTGATGGAAGGGTTCATGGAGGCGTTTCCAAAACCCGGCGCCGCGCGGCTTGTGATAAAGACGTCGCAATCGTGTAAATGGGCGCCGCCGCGCGAGGATATCAAGATCGTGACAGAGTGGATGACGAGGGACGGCCTGCTGGCCGATTATAAAAATCACGACGCTTATGTCTCCGCAAGCCTGGGCGAAGGGTTGGGACTGCCGCTTGCGGAGGCGGCCCTTGCGGGACTGCCGGTTACAGCCAACTTCTGGGGCGGACACGAAAGCCTGCTTGCGGAAGGCGGGTTTTTCAAAATAGAGTCCAACGTGGTTGACCAGTTTTTTTGCAGTGACCCGTCATATTTCGCAAAGGGGCAGAAATGCGCCCTGTCCACTCCGCAGATGATATCTGCGGCCTTACAGCGCGTTTACAAATCCACGCCAGAAGAACGGCGGACGATGGCGGAGTTTGCGCGGGAACGTGTGAAAAGCCGTTACGGGATGGCTGTCTGCGGCGGAATGATAAAGCGCAGGCTGGAAATATAACCGCAAGCCTAGTAAAATCGCTGGCTGGTTAGAAGATATGAAAAAAAAAGAGACTTGCGAAGGTTGTCCCGCCCTCTGTTGCAAAGGGCTGGAAAAGGACATACCCAGCCCAAAGACAAAGCTGGACAGGGAGAACCTCGTCTGGCAGGCTCATTTCGTAAACACGAAGTTTTTCATCCGCGACCGCAAGTGGCGCGAGCTTTCGCTTGGGGATTGCAGGTATCTGGACAGCGCAAACCTTTGCACTGTGTATGAGAAACGGCCAGACGTTTGCAGGAACCATAACCCACCGGAGTGCGAGCGGTTCGGGGAGATTTTCGACGTGATGTTCGATACGCCGGAGGACCTGTTGGCGCATTTCCAGAAGGCCAGGGACAAAAAGGGCGGAAAGAAGAAATCGAAAAGCGCGGGGAAAAAGCGGCGCGGCCCATGACGGGCCAAGGCCGGTGTAGATGTTTTATTTATAGGGAGACTTAAGAGGACATGAGATTGACATCAAGATCGTTGGCAGTCGCCGTTATAGCCATGGCTTTCGCGGCGTTCGCCGGGCCCGGCGGCGGGGCGTCGGGCGAAGAGAAGAAAGCGGACGGGCAGGAGACAAAGGGCAAAACCGCCCAACAACAAAAGGACACACAAAAGAAGGACAAGAAGATGCAGGAAGTGGCGGTTATCGAAACCAGGCACGGTAAAATCGTGTTGAAGTTTTTCCCCGACAAGGCGCCCAAACATGTGGAGAGTTTCAAGAAGCTGGCTAAAGCCGGCTTTTACGACGGCACGACATTCCACAGGGTCATCCCCGGTTTCATGATCCAGGGCGGCGACCCGAACTCCAAAGACGCCAAAGCCCGCCACACGCATGGCACCGGCGGCCCGGGCTACACTATCCCCGCCGAGTTTTCCATGACCGCCCACAAACGCGGGATACTCTCCATGGCCCGCTCGCAGGATCCCGACAGCGCCGGGTCGCAGTTTTTCATCTGCCATGCGGACGCGAATTTCCTCGACGGGCAATACACCGTGTTCGGCGAGACGATAGAGGGCCTGGACGTGGTTGACAAGATCGTCAACGAGAAACGGGACGGCAACGACAATCCGCTTGAAAGAGTGGAGATGAAGGTGAAGATAGAAGAGCGCCCGGTTAACTGATTTCCCTGCGGGGCGGGTTGTCGTGGATCCGCCCCGTTCTCACTTGATTGGCAAAAATATATCCGACTTGCCGCCGAGCGTTCCGCCGAGGGGCTTTCTTCCTTTATAGCCGTGGATTTGGAAATCGTCCTTTGCCCTTTATAGTGATACGGAAATTGATTCATAATAGAGGACAATATAGCGGCATACAAAAAGGGGGAGAGCATGAGCCGTCAGCGCGTGGATGATCCCGTGTTGGCCGAGATGGTCAATCGCCTGGTAGCGGCCTTCCATCCAGAGCGGATATACCTTTTCGGCTCTCGCGCCAGGGGAGAGGCGGCTCATGACAGCGATTATGACCTTTTGGTGGTCGTGCCAAACGAGGCGGAAACCGCCCGCCGTAAAAGCCGTCTGGCGTACCAGGCGTTGCGGGGAACGCGCGTGGCGGCCGATGTGATCGTGCGGACAAGGGACGAATTCGACAGCCGGTTGGGCGTAATAGCTTCGCTCCCGGCGACGGTTGCGCGGGAGGGCAAGTTGCTGTATGCCGCATGACACGGCGCTGATCGAGGAAACGCGGGGCTGGCTGGCCAGAGGCTCCACCGACGTCCGGGCGGCGGAGCATGACCTTGCCGCGTCTCCTCCAATCCTGTCTGACGCAGTGTTTCATTGCCAGCAGGCGGTGGAGAAAGCGTTCAAGGCTTTTCTCGTATGGCGCAATACCCCGTTCCGGAAAACCCACAGCCTTGAAGAGATAGGGGAACAGTGTATTGACCAAGACCCATCCCTTAGAGACGTCGTGGATAAGGCGGTTCCCTTGACGGAATACGCCTGGAAATTCCGCTATCCCGGCCCGCCGGAGGATCCAACCCTTGCGGAAGCCGAAGAAGCGCTTATGATTGCGCGGGAGGCTTATGGGGCTATCGTTTCAAGACTGCCGCGCGAAACGTGGGCATGAGCCGAAAAGTTGAACGCCATCCCCCATCTCACTTAACCGGCAAAAATATATCCGACTTGCCGCCGAGCGTTCCGGGCAGGACGCGGATGAAACCGGGCGCGTTGTCGCCATCATCAGCTCCGGGAGCCTCGATAAGGTCGCTTATCCACCCGTCCGGCGCGGAAATCCTGTCCTCCTCCACGCAGGAGCCGTCCTTTAGGCTCACGAACCGGATCGCCCCCTTCGCAAGCCTTGCGCCGCCAAAAACCCCGGCGCGCTCATACTCGGCGCCCGCCACGGCAAGCGTCAACCCTGCGGATTTGTCCATCACCGGCAGGATACGCGGCGGCGCGGGGACGGACCGGCCGCCCAGGCTAAAAAGGTTTCTTCCCGTCAAGCCCATATCAGCGCTTTTCCAGACCGCCTCGCCCGACTGGCTGTAAACGATGAGCGCGCCTTTGGAGTTGATCCCCGCGACCTCCGCCACGTTGTCGCCGTTGAGGTCTACCCTGGCAAGCCCCACAGGAACGTCGCCATCCTTGATGGCGAAAGCGGGGATGAAGCTTAGGTCGTTGCCGGATTTGGCGACGGTGAAAGTCTCCCCGTCGAGCGTCGGCGACCCTTCCACCCCGCGCTGGGCCAGCGCAGGCCCGCCCTTCAACGACGAGAAGTAATAGTTCATCCCCTGCGCGATGACGGTATGCGCCTCGGCGGTAACTTTCAACGCGAACGAGAGCAGGCCCTCTTTGCCCACTGCGTTTATGAAGACTTCCTTTGCGCCGTCGCCGTCAATGTCCACAGCCGCCGCGCTGACAAGCTTTGCCCCGGAGGGCGCGCGCATGTCCCACAGGGTTGTCAGTTTGTCGCCATCAGGGCGGGCAAGCCTCAAACTGTCGCTGAATACCATGAGGACCGATCCACCGAGCCTCACGGCGGATAGGGCCTCGCCGTCTACCGTGTATTTTTTCCACTTGGCCCGCTCGCGCGCGTCCATGACCTTGGAGGCGGCCAGCAACACAGGTCTGGCGGGGCCACTCCATTTTTTGAAAACAAACGCCGTCTTCTCATGCCCCGTCGCGCCAAAAATGGACTCCGCCCCCTCGCCCGTTTCGGTTTCGCCCTTTTTGCCAGCCTCAAGGGCAGAGTCATCCAATGGCGCGGGGCCGGAAGCTATTTCCGCCAGCCGCTCCCCGCCCGAAAGAAAGACGGTGACGGACACCCTCCCGTCTTTGACGGAGGCTATCGCTATCAGGTCCGCTTTCAACGCCAGGGCCGCTTTGCGTATTTCGGATTGAGCGCCCGGTTCGGCCACGCCCTTGTCGCCGACGTGTGACGCGACCGCCAGGGAGTAGAGTGGAGGGACCAGGTCGAACATGCCCCTGTCCCGCAAAGCCTCTTCAATGGAGGATACCGCTGTGACCCCGCCAGAGGCATTGCCCCACAGCCACAACATCCGCAGAGGGGACTTAAACCCTCTGGCGTAGGATTTGCCGGGTTTGATTTCCCCCCACGCCGCCACGATCTCGCAGACGGCGCCCTTGTCCTCCACAGTCTTTATCCTGGCGACGGCAAGACGCGCGCCGGAACCGTCTGTCACCTCCAAAAAACCTCCGGGGGCAAGCGTCCCCCACTCCGGGGAGCTGATGCTCAGGGCCTGCCCGTCAACCTTTAGCGCATGGCTCCTGAAGGATGGGAAAAGCGCCGCCACCTCGCCCGCCACGGCCACGGGGTCGAACGGAGCCGGGTTCTCTGCGGAAAAACAGGGCGAGGGCGCGCCCACAAGAGCCGTGGCAAAGGCCACCGCCAGCAGGAAAACAGGAGTAGCCCTCATTGGACACCTGTGGTGGACATTATCAGCGCCGGCGCCCCCTTATAGGCAGACGCCTGTGCGCCCCATGCGGCTCCGTAGCTCGTAAGCGTTACCATGCCTGCGATAAGCGCGCACCCGATTTTGTTATTATCGCCAGTGAAAATCATCATGTTTATACGTTGGAGTAAAGCTGTCATTGTAACATACGCAATGGGTGGGGACGTTGAATTGACGGATTATCTTCTTATGGGAACCGCATTTAGAGTTAGATAGCCGTCCCTGAAAACCCCTGAAATCCTCAAAATACCCAAATAAACCAGCTCCTTTTTCCTGTTTTTAGCGTCCAATTAATCGCAACGAATTGGCGGTTTGCCCAAAAAACATGGTGATTTTACGTTGTAGCCGGAATTGTCCAATGCCATTTCCAATCAGCAAAAGCATACCAGATAGTGTGAATCCAACTTTGTCCACCTTGGCAAGGAAAGCTTTGCATAAATCAACGGCTGGGCCTGACAACCTTCACCCTCGCCCCGCTTGCGGGAAGAGGATGGCGCGAAGCGCCAGGCGAGGGGTTTGAAAACAATTATTTATACCACCCTCACCCTGCCCTCTCCCATTGTCAAGGGAGAGGGTAAGATGACGACGCCTTGCTTTCATTCTATTTGGCGCTAGAAATTCCTGGTTATGCAAAGGTCTCCTTGTTAAGGGGGCCTGGTTGGACGCCGTTCGCTATGGCGCCAGAAAGGTTTTTTCATCAATCCTCCCGGCTCTGCTGAGAACATCCTCGCAATCGCCAAAAAAGGGTAGAATGAACGTAGACAGGAAACGTTATCGATCCATGCTCCGCCGCGCCTTGTTGGTCGGCGCGAATAGAGCGGAGCGGGTTATATTGTTCAGCCGTTGAGCGCTTGAAGGGGTATTAAACCGATGGCCACCAAAAAACACGTCTATTATTTCGGGCCGGACGGGGCGGACGGCTCCGCCAGTATGAAGAACCTGTTGGGTGGCAAAGGCGCCAACATCGCGGAGATGTGCAACCTTGGCATACCCGTGCCAGCCGGGTTCACAATCTCCACTGAGGCTTGCGTGGAGTATTTCTCAAGCGGCGGCAAATGGCCGCAGGGGCTGGCTGGCGAGATTAAAAAGAACCTCGCCCATCTCGAAAAGACGATGGGCAAAAAATTCGGCGACCCGGCCAACCCTCTTCTCGTCTCGGTGCGTTCCGGTTCGCGCGCGTCCATGCCGGGGATGATGGACACGGTGCTCAACCTGGGCCTCAACGACGCCACCATAGTCGGCCTCATCGAAAAAGCCGGGGCCGACAGGTTCGCCTGGGACTCTTACCGCAGGTTCATCACGATGTTCTCCGACGTCGTCCTTAACGTCGAGCGCATGAAGTTCGAGAGGATCCTGGATAAGAAAAAAGACGAGGCCGGGGTAATCGCCGACACAGGGCTTGGCGTGGACTCGCTGAAGAAACTTGTGGCCGAGTACAAGGAGCTTGTCGTCAAGGAGACAGGCAAACCCTTCCCGCAGGACCCCGCCGAACAGCTCAACCTGTCCATAAACGCCGTCTTCGGCTCCTGGCATAACAAACGCGCCATCGAGTACCGCAGGCTGTACAACCTGCCGGAGTCATGGGGCACCGCCGTCAACATACAGGCGATGGTTTTCGGCAACATGGGCGAAAATTCCGGCACGGGCGTCGCCTTCACGCGCGACCCATCCACGGGGGACCGCAGGTTTTTCGGCGAGTTCCTGTTCAACGCCCAGGGGGAGGACGTGGTGGCGGGCATACGCACCCCGCTTTCCATCGAACAGATGGGCGACCGGCTCCCACAAGCGAAGGCCGACCTGGACCGCATATACCAGAAGCTGGAAAAACATTACCGCGACATGCTCGACATAGAGTTCACCGTGGAGAACGGCAAGCTGTACATGCTTCAGAACCGCGTGGGCAAACGGACGGCGGAGGCGGCTGTGCGAATAGCCGTGGAGATGGCCGGGGAGAAACTTATCACAAGGGAAGAGGCTGTGATGAGGGTTTATCCGGAACAGCTCGACCAGCTACTGCACGAGACCATAGACCCCAAGGCCAAGCTTGAAGTGCTGTCCAAAGGCCTGCCCGCCTCGCCGGGAGCTGGCGTGGGCCGCGTGGTCTTCACTGCGGAAGAGGCCATAGAAATGGCCGCTAAAGGGGAGAAGGTCATCCTTGTGCGGCAGGAGACCAGCCCGGAAGACATCGGCGGCATGAACGCGGCGCAGGGCATCCTCACCGCCACCGGCGGCATGACGTCGCACGCGGCGGTCGTCGCGCGCGGGATGGGCAAGTGTTGCGTGGCGGGCGCGGCGGCGATAAAAATATCCGATCACGCGGGGCTTTTCACCGTGGGAAGCGTGGCCGTTCACCGTGGCGACTGGATAACGCTGGACGGATCCACGGGCCGGGTGATCCTGGGCAAGGCCCCGCTGGTCAAGCCCACGCTTTCGGATGATTACAAGACGCTCATGAAATGGGCGGACACGTTCCGCAAGCTCAAAGTGCGCACCAACGCCGACACCCCGCACGACGCGAAAATCGCCCGCGGTTTCGGCGCGGAGGGGATCGGCCTGTGCCGGACGGAACACATGTTCTTCGAAGGCGACAGGATCATATCCGTGCGCGAGATGATCCTTGCCGACACCGTGGAAGCGCGGCAGAAGGCGTTGTCCAAACTGCTTCCGATGCAAAAGAGCGATTTTATCGGCATTTTCGAGGCGATGGACGGCCTTCCGGTCACGATACGGCTTCTCGACCCGCCGCTTCATGAGTTCCTGCCGAAAGAAGAGGGCGACTTCGCCGACCTGGCCAAGGACCTGGGGCTTTCCGTGGTGGATTTGAAACACCGCGCCAACAGCCTGCACGAGTTTAACCCCATGCTGGGCCATCGCGGTTGCAGGCTTGGCATCACATTCCCGGAAATATACGACATGCAGACCCGCGCCATTTTCGAGGCCGCCTGCGACCTGGGCAAGCGCGGGATGAAGGTGTCGCCGGAGATCATGATCCCGCTGGTGGGCCACGTCCAGGAGCTTAAGATACTCCGCGGACGGGTGAAAGAAGTCGGCGAGCAGGTGATGGAGGAGACCGGGGTGAAGCTCAAATACACCATCGGCACCATGATAGAGCTTCCACGCGCGGCCATCACGGCGGATCAGATAGCGCCGGAGGCGGACTTCTTCTCGTTTGGCACAAACGACCTTACGCAGACCACGTTCGGGCTTTCCCGCGACGATTCGGGCCGGTTCCTGCCGCATTACGTCAGCGTGGGCATTTTGCCGGAAGACCCGTTCGTCTCCATAGACCGCGACGGGGTGGGAGCGATGATACGCATCGGCATCGCCAAAGGGCGCGGCGTGAAGCCTCAATTGAAAGTGGGCATCTGCGGCGAACATGGCGGCGACCCGTCGTCTGTGGAGTTCTGCCATGAGGTCGGGTTCGATTACGTATCCTGTTCCCCGTACCGCGTGCCGATAGCGCGCCTTGCGGCGGCCCAGGCGGCGATAAAGGAGACTGCGGGCAAGAAGGCTACGGCAAAGGGCCCTGCTAAGGCCCCAGCCAAAGTAGTGGCCAGGAAGCCGGTGACGAAGAAGGCTGTTGCGAAGAAAGCCGTCAAGCCGAAGGCCAAGGGGAAGAAGGGCGGAAGATAGTCGACGCCGTTCTTCTTGTGGAAGAGTGGGGATGCATGGGATATCAGCAAGTATGACCCTGTAGGAACCGGAATATGGCATCGCAGGATAACGACCTTCACATCATGGCCCGCGCCATCGGGCTTGCGCGCAGGGGCAAGGGGCGCACTTCGCCCAACCCGGCGGTCGGGGCGGTGATCGTCAAAGGTGGCAAGGTCATCGGCGAGGGCTGGCATAAAAAAGCCGGGGCTCCACACGCGGAGGTGGCGGCTTTGCAGTCCTGCAAAACATCGCCCAGAGGCGCGACGTTATACGTCACGCTGGAGCCTTGCAACCACATGGGCCGTACGCCGCCGTGTGTCCCGGCTATCGTGAAGGCCGGGATCAAGCGCGTCGTCATCGGCGCCAAAGACCCGTCCCAAAAACCGGGAGTCAAAGGCGCCCCCGCATTAAGACGCGCCGGCGTGGCCGTGGAGATGTCTGCGCTTACGGCTGAATGCAAACGGCTGGTCGAGGATTTCGCAAAACACAGCGCCACCGGGCTTCCCTTCGTCACGCTAAAAACAGCCATGACGCTGGATGGCAAGATCGCCACATGCGCAAGCGACTCCAAATGGATAAGCTCCGAAACGTCCCGCCGTCTTGTCCACACCTTGCGAAACGAATACGACGCGGTGATGGTCGGGTCGGATACTGTAATTCTCGACGACCCGTCATTGACAGTCCGTCATGGGAAGAGCCGCAGGAACCCCCTGCGCATCATCGTGGACGGGACACTTCGCATTTCCATGGACAGCGTGATCGTAACCACGGCCTCGAAAATCCCCACGGTAATCGTCACCACTTCCAAAGCCCCCACGGAAAAAATAGATGCGCTGACCAGCGCAGGGGTGGACGTGATAACCGCCACGCAACGCGGGAGCCATATCGTTTTAAGCTGGCTGTTGGAGGAGCTTGGGAGGCGCGGCGTGATGAGCGTCCTGCTGGAGGGCGGCGGCAGGCTTGCGGCGGCCATGCTGGAGGAGCGGCTGATAGACCGCGTAATGTTTTTCATCGCGCCTAAAATCATCGGCGGCTCAAACTGCGTTTTGCCAAGCCACGGCGTGGCCAGGATGGCGGATGCCCTGCCGCTGGCCGATCCAGTCATAACCCGCATAGGCCCGGACATTCTCGTGGACGGCCTTCTGTCCTGCCCTGGTTGATCCGGCGATGTTCACTGGCATCATTGAAGGAACCGGGAAGATAACCGCCATCCGGCGCGGGTCGTCGGATTTTTCCATGGACGTGGACACGGCCGGCTCCGTTCCCGATCCTGTCATCGGCGAGTCCGTGGCTCTTGACGGCGTCTGCCTTACGGTCACGGCCATACGCGGCGCCATCCTGTCGTTCGATGTGTCGGCGGAGACTGTTGCAAGGACAGCGTTCAAAAACATCCGTGACGGCGACACGGTCAATATCGAACGCGCCATGCGGCTCGGCGACAGGGTAGGGGGGCATCTTGTCTCCGGCCATGTGGACTGTGTGGGAACGATGACGAGGGCCGGCCGGCCGGGTCAGGGTTACGACATCGAGATTGCGCTACCGCCCGACGGCATGAAATATGTTATCGAAAAAGGCTCTATCGCCATCAGCGGCATAAGCCTGACGGTGGCGCGCAAACTTGCGCGGTCCGTGACGGTGGCGGTGATCCCACACACATGGAGCGTCACCACGCTTTCGTCGAAGAGGCCCGGTTCGCCGGTGAACATCGAATACGACATGATAGCGAAATATGTGGAGAATTTCGTATCGCCGGGTGCGGCCATGCAACCGGGCGATAAAGCCGGCAGGAGCGCCATTGACAAGGATTTTCTTTCCAGCCATGGTTTTTAGCCGGAACAAAGATGAAACATAAAAAAACAGTTTTTACACTTGGCGAATTGTTTTGCGGGGCAGGGGGGCTTGCGCTCGGGGCGATGAATGCTATTGCCGAAAAAAACAACGAGTCTTTTCACATTGAGCATGGATGGGCTAGCGACTATAACAACGATTCATGCAGGACTTACATAAGGAATATTTGTCAAGATCGCCCGAATACAGTAGTTTGTAAAGATGTGCGATCTTTGGATATAACCTTATTGCCTTCTATTGACGCTTTCGCCTTCGGGTTTCCTTGCAATGACTTTAGCATCGTTGGAGAAAAGAAAGGTTTTGACGGTCAATTCGGGTCCCTATACTACTATGGCGCGAAAGTTTTAAATCATTTCAAACCCAAATTTTTCGTCGCCGAGAACGTTGGCGGCATAACAAGCGCGAACGACGGCCTGGCTTTCAGGGCAATCCTTAACGACCTGGAGCAAAGCGGAAATGGCTATGAATTGACGGCGCATTTATATAAATCCGAGGAATACGGTATACCCCAAACAAGACACAGGATGATAATAGTTGGAATTGAAAAGTCATTAAATATTATATTTAAAATTCCAGCTCCAACCACTAAAAACAATCCTCCGTCAGTGCGTTTTGTCCTTGAAAATCCCGGAATCACGGCCAGCGCTTCCAATAATGAGTTGACGGCTCAATCAGAGACTGTAATTGAGCGGCTGAAGCATATTAATCCTGGCGAGAATGCGTGGAACGCCAATCTGCCCGATCATCTGAAGCTCAACGTGAAGGGGGCAAAGCTTAGCCAGATATATAAAAGGCTTCATCCCGATAAACCGTCATATACGATTACCGGTAGCGGGGGGGGGGGGACGCATGTTTATCACTGGCGTGAAAACCGGGCATTAACGAACAGAGAGAGGGCGCGCATCCAATCGTTCCCAGATACTTTTGTTTTTGAAGGTTCAAAGGAAAGCGTTCGAAAGCAGATTGGCATGGCGGTTCCACCAGCGCTTTCCAAAGTGATTTTCACGGCTATTCTGAAATGCTTTGCTGGCGTGGATTACCCCTGCATGGCTTCCCATGCCGATACGCAAATGCAACTGATTTGAGGCTGAAATTGAAAGCTAAAGAGCGGGAGAGTATTTTAAACAAGTCCATACCTGTACTCAGGGATGCCCTTGCCATCTCTGATGACGAGATAAGGATTATCGTTGAAAAGTCTATTGAAGGAGGTGAGATCAATTCCACGGATGACTTTGCCGGATGGATTGACGGACGTTTTCTCTCCAATTGCGTATTGATAGATGAAACTGGCTATGCTCAAATGTGCGTTGACGCTTTAAAAATACTAGCCACTACCGCCGCTACGGATTTTGGATCCAGCCGTCAAAGGGATATGGGACAGTTATGGGCGGACATGACCAGGGGCTATCTTGGCGAGTACGCATTCTCGCTTTTTCTTGAGAAACATTGGCAAATAAAGGCCAAGCTTGGCCATGAAATTGGAAAACTTGCGGACTACCTTCCATCAGATATTCAGGAGATAGCTTTTCCAAAACAGGAATCACGCCCTCCCAAGATAAATATAGGGATTAAAACGGCAAAGTGGAATGGAATATGGATGGACATTCCAGGCGATCAGTTTAACCATTCCGATGTCCATATTCTTGTCAAGGTAAACGCCGGGCGGGATCATCTGTTCGCTTTTTTCAAAAGTATAAGCGTTTTTCGCGATAAAATTTTAAAACATGGCGAAAGCATCGGAAGCATTTCGAGAGAAGAGTCTGCTTCTCTTTTTGAAAGGCTCCCGTCGTTGAAACCAATCCCTGCTTATATCGCCGGATTTGTACTCAAGGATAAGGAATATCCGCTATTATCCTATTCTGGCGTCAAAGGCAGAACCAATTATAAAATATCCGGCTGGAATGGTTATTACGCTCAATCTGACCTTGATGAAATAAAGGCAAAAGAAAATGTGAAGGGGAAGGTGGAATTTGCTGGAATAGGACAGTTTACCGCCGCAAACAGATATATTTTTAACACTGGATCGTTGTCCTGGAAAAAAGATGAATGGGAAATGATTATAGGGAGATTGTAATCATTCGATATTGATCCTCACCGGCTTATCCAACCCATGCCCTGGCTGGAACGGTTTGCGTATCACCCACGCTTTCCCATCGTCAACCAGAACCTCCGCTGGCGTTTTGTGCGACAAAAAAAACAGCATCCCCGCAGTGTACCCGTACGCCCCGGAATTGAACACGCCCACCAGGTCGCCTACCTGCGGACGTGGCAGAAGCGTTTTGCGGGAGAACTGATCCATTGACGTGCACAACGGCCCGGCGATGACGTATTCACCTGCTGGCTTGCGGTTCATCTTGTTCACGATGGCTGTCGGGTAATTTTTGTTGAGCGCGATTGGCAAAAGCGCGTGATGTATCCCGCCGTCGGTTATCACATATTCCACGCCCCTAGACGTTTTGATATCGGTCACACTGCTTACATAAATACCCGAAGGCCCGGTCAAATACCGTCCCGGCTCCACGATAAACCTCGCATTGCGGAAATTTGGCGAACGCGCCAGACGCGCCGTTATCCGTTTCATACCCGCGCCAAGCAGGTCTGCGTCCATCTCTTTTTCCTTCTCGCTGAATGGTATTCCAAGCCCACCGCCGAAGTTCAGCAGGCGCACGTTGAAATCGAGCCTGCGCGCAGTCTCCACCGCCCAGCGCGAGAAACCGTCGTAAACACCGGCCAGCGTCCGCCAGTCCAATATCTGCGTGCCAGCGAAACAGTGAAACCCCAAAACGTCCAGCCGCCCGTCCGATAAAGCCGTGCGCGCCACCCGTTCAACCACGTCGTCGTCAAAGCCGAACTTGCGAGGGCCGCCTATCATGATGGCCTGGCCTGGGATGTCGAACGACGGGTTTATCCGGAACGCGATCCTGGCGGGTTTTGCCGTTTTAGACCCACGCCGGGCGTCCACGGCGTTAAGGACACGATCAAGCTCTGTCTGCGATTCAACGTTGATACAGCCGATCCCATGTTTCACCGCCAGCCGTATTTCCCGCCCGGTTTTCCCCGGCCCTGCGAAAATTATTTTTTCCGGCGTGAATCCAGCGGTAAGCGCTAGCTTTAGCTCTCCCTCCGAGGCCACTTCCACGCCAGCGCCAAGATTTTTAAAAACACGCGCCACAGAAACGTTTGGATTGGACTTTACGGAGAAGTGGATGGATACGTGCGAGGGCATGGCTCCCGACAACCGCGCATACTGACGGCGCATGACGGCCGCGTCGTAGATATAGAAAGGCGTCCCGGCCGCCTCCGCAACAGAGCGTATGGAAACACCGCCTGGAGCCAGCTCGCCTTTGACGGCCTTAAACGCCCCGAACGGTGTCATCAGGCGCCCGGAGCCACCGCTTCCATAACAGACGGAGCCTCCGTTTCAAGGGCGTCTTCCCGCATAAGCAAAAACTCCATCCTCAAAGCCAGCGTCCTGCAAAGCCGCCGCAGGAACCGCACCCCGTCCCCCTCGGTGAACCTTGATGGATTGGAGCTTCCGAAGGCCGCCACGCAGTAAAGCCTGCCGCCGATGGTGATTGGGGTCAGGGCCTCCGAGCGCACCTTGCCTGCGATAGAGGCCGGGAAAAATTCAGGGGAGCCTCTTTTAAGCGAACCGCGCAGGACCGGCGCGTCCGGATTCAGGAACACGGGCTTGACGGCGCCCATGTCTCCAAAAAGGACATTGTCCGAATTCAGGTGATAACTCCCGCCGCCGCCTTTGCGCTGATCGGGCCACAGCCGCGCCAGGCTCTCGTCCACCGTCACCGTTATCACATCCATTTCAAATACCCTTACGCCCTGTATCACCAGCGAGTCGAACATATCCCTTATGGAGCCTGCGCCGGAGAGCGCGTCTTCGATCTCGTCAATCCTTTGGCTCTTGACCTCGTTCTCCTCGGAGCAGGAGATAAGGAACTTGAGCTTGCCCTTCAGTGACGCCAGGTCCCTGCGAAGCCTTGCGTTGGTCATCTGCAGGGAGCGCGCCGAAAGCTCCTGTTTCATGGTTTTAACCTCCTCAGGTCAGTCCGCCTGCCTTCTGATGAAAGAGGGGATGTCCAAATTTTCGTCAAGGTAGTTGATATCGCTGTTGACGGCTTTGAGCGCAGGGCGTTTTATCTGGATCCTTTCGGCAGGCTGAGCCGCCCTCGCCTCCTCGCTACGCGCCAAACGCTCGCTGGCAAGCTTTATCGGCGCCACCTTCAGGCTTTCACTTCCCCTGCCGTCGAATTTCCTTTCGTCCGTCCTTCGCGCATCCTGCGCCCCCCTGAACCCGGTGGCTATCACGGTCACGCTCACCTTTTCGCCCATACTATCGTCCACCGCAAAGCCGAACTTGATGTCCGCCTCCGGATCGGCGTGTTCGGTGATATGGCTCATCACATCGTGAATCTCATGCAGGGAAAACTCCGGGCCGCCCGTAATGTTTATCAACAGTCCCCTCGCCCCCTCGATGGACGAGTCTTCCAGCAGTGGGCTGTTGATGGCGTTTTGCGCCGCCTCGACGGCTCTCATATCCCCGGCGCCTATCCCCACCCCAAGAAGCGCCATGCCCTTCTGGCTCATGACGGTCTTCACGTCGGCGAAGTCCACGTTGATGCCGCCGACTCCGGTGATTATGTCCGATATCCCCTTGACGGCCCCGCACAAAACGCCGTCAGCCTTCTGGAAAGCGGCGGTGGCGGGAGCCTTTTTGTCCACAAAACCCAGCAGTTGCTGGTTTGGGATAATGATGAGCGTGTCAACGCATTTGCGTAGTTCGTTGATCCCCGCGTCCGCCAGCAAAAGCTTGCGGTGGCCCTCGAACATGAACGGCTTTGTGACCACAGCCACGGTGAGCGCCCCAAGCTCGCGGGCGATGGCCGCTATGATCGGGGCCGCGCCCGTGCCCGTGCCACCGCCCATGCCGGCGGTTATGAAGACCATGTTGGCGTCCTTTAAGAAGGCGCGCACGTCTTCCTCATCCTCCATCGCCGACGCCTTGCCCACCTCCGGCTTTCCCCCGGCGCCAAGGCCCCGCGAGCTCTGCTTGCCAAGCTGGATGCGTAGCGGCACCGGCGAGGCCCTCAGCGCCTGCGCGTCGGTGTTGGCCACTATCAGCTCCACGCCTGATATGCCCTGGGCAAACATGGTTTTCACAGCGTTGCCGCCGCCGCCGCCTACGCCGACAACCTTGATCCTCGGCTCGAAGTTGTATTCGAGCCCTCCACCGTCAAAATCGAAAATCACCTTGCTATCGTCTATATCCTGAAACTCTTTCATGGTCATCCTCCCCGTTACATTCTCGCCCGCCACGCCCTATGGGCGCGGATTGAATCCTCTGTGAATCAGAAAAAATCCTTCAACCACCCCTTCATCCTGCCCAGGCTTTTGCCCAGCGAACCGCGTCCCCTGGACGGCCTTTTCGCGCCCGACTTGTAATCCCTGGCCGCTAGATGGACAAGGCCGACCACCGCCGCATACTCCGGGCTTCTCACCAGGTCCACGATCCCGCCCACGTTCCTTGGCCCGCCCCGGCGCACCGGCATGTTGAAAATGGCCTCGGCTATTTCCGGCATTCCTTCCATGATCGAACCACCGCCGGTCAGCACAATCCCGGCGGCCATCTGTTCCTTGTAGCCGGAGACCTCCAGGTCGCGCTTTATCATCATGAATATCTCCTCGACCCTCGGCTGGATGATCTCCGCGAGCACCCTGCGGTAGACCTCCCTGGGGCCGCGCTCCCCCACGCCCTGCACCTCCATCACCTCGCCATCCCGCACCAGGTCGGCGGCGGCGCACCCGTACTGCCTTTTGATTTTCTCGGCCGCGTGGCCGGGCGTGCGCAGGCCGATTGATATGTCGCCGGT
>Ga0315281_10001010_pt1 | contig 40819 bp, 38 predicted proteins | sample YL17G07_0_MG_FD_204540 | JGI IMG/M metagenome (GOLD analysis project Ga0315281, IMG submission 204540) | Sediment microbial communities from Yellowstone Lake, YNP, Wyoming, USA - YL17G07_0 | ecosystem: Environmental > Aquatic > Freshwater > Lake > Sediment | place: USA: Wyoming | collected...
TCCTATGTTACAACAACCGTAGTATTTAGTTTAATCCTCCGCTGGTATTGTTGATAAGAAACGTCCGGCGCCGCAGGGAATAGTGAAGAACGGGGGATGTGTCTTTCATTCGTCATTAATCCTGACGGGGACTTGGTGTGGTTCCCGGTATTTTTTCGATAGAGAAATACCCCTGATATCTCTTCCAGGGTAAATTCGTTTGACACCTGCCAGAGTGATTCCGAATGGCCGACAAAGAAATAACCTCCGGTAGCAAGTGTGTCGTAAAATCGGTGAATTACTTTCTTGATCGTTTCCAGTTCGAAATAGATAATCACATTTTTGCAAAAGATAACGTCATATTCATCTTTGCCGGATGGCAGACACGGTTCTATGAGGTTTACCGCATCAAAACGAATATGCTGCTTTACCTCTTCGTTAAGATGGTAGCGCCCGTCCTTCGGGACAAAATACTTATTCATAATTGCCTTATCTATCGCCCTCATGCTACCTTTGCCGTAAACACCTCTTTTTGCATGCGCTAATGCTTCTGTGCTGATGTCCGTTGCATGGATGGAAAAGTTGATACTGCCGGCGGGGAAATTTTCCATAATTGCCATAGCCAGGGTATATGGCTCTTCACCGGTGGCGCATCCTGCGCTCCAGATTTTAATTTCCTTTCCACCTTTTTTGTCTCTCAACACGGGGAGTACGTCGTGTATCAACGCCTTTATTTGCCGTTCGTCACGAAAGAAAAACGTTTCTTTAATTAATATGAGATCTAAAAACACGGAGAACTCTTTCCTTCCCTGAACGTTCGTTGTCAGAAACGCGTAATAATTGCGATAGTCCTGTATGCCCAGAGCACACATGCGGGTATCCAGGCTTATAGCAAGATAATTTTGCTTGTTTTCATCAATGTGAATACCGGTCTGGGCTTTAATATATTCACAAAAAACAGTAAAATCAGTCTTTGACAACGTCTTTTTCTCTGCCATTGAAAATCCTAAATTAAGAAATTATTCACAGAGCTTATGGCCCCATCGATAAATCGGTGGGCTATTTCCATCTGTCCCTATGGGGCAAAACACAAATTTATAAAAACATGGGAATGCACCCTACAGGGAACAGACCCTGTTTCGTCCCTCTGCTTTTGCCTTATAAAGGGCGTTATCTGTCTTGCGTACCAAATCCTCTATCGTTTTAATATCGGCGCTGGGACAGCTTGAAACACCTATGCTAATAGTACATTTCATAGCCTTGCTTTCCGTTCCAAAATTGAACTGCTCAATTTCTTGCCTGATTCGCTCGGCAAGGTCACAGCCATCTCCTGACTTTGCCTCCGGCATGATGATAGAAAATTCTTCACCGCCATACCGTCCCAATACGTCGTAAATTCTGATGTTTTTCTTTAAAATCTTCGCCACTTTTCGTAGCACGTCGTCTCCCTGAAGGTGTCCAAAGGTGTCGTTTATTTTTTTAAAGAAATCGATATCCAGCAACAGGAAGGTAAGCGGAAGTTTAAACCTATTGGCCCTTGCAAATTCTTTGCATAAACTTGCATAGAAAAAACCGCGATTATAAATGCCCGTGAGGCTGTCGGTAATTGCAAGATTTCTTATTTTACTGTATAGCCAGGCATTTTGTATGATGACATATCCCTCTTTGATCACCGTTCTAAAAAAACCTTCCTCTTTGCTGGCAATTTTATCAGCGTCGCCGTGTGCCAGTATAATTAACCCACCCAAATTGTCAGCGTATTTTATTGGCACGGCGAAATATGATATCTGTTGTTCATTTATATCCCCGGACTCTTTGATCTTTTCCTTGTCGAGAACCGTTATTAACTCATCTGAAGACAAATCAATATCGTACTCCGCTAAATATTTTTTGATATATTCACTGACTTTCCCAATATACAGCTTGCTCACCTGGTGATTTGGTTTTAAAATACATTCCACATTATGGTCTTCTTTGACTACGATTGCCGCCACGTTAAACTCCAGTATTTTCGAAAGCATCCCAATTACGACTTCTACGATGCCCGGAAAATCATCAATTCCTTTTTCGACGAGTGTACACATTTCATACAGCACCGTTGCTTCAAACAGCTTTTTGTCGAGCAGGTCATTTACTTTGGAAACGACGTCGATTGCATTAAGCGAACTACTCTCGCGGATAAGGGAATGGGGAGAGGCTACCCGTTCTCTGTTCGCGAGGAGTTCACTCATCGTTTTTAAGAGCATGGATTGCACCGAATCCTTAGATAAATATGCGTCAGCGCCGGTTTGAATGCCCCAATACTTATCACTTGCCTGGTCCTTAACCGTTAACATAACAATGGGGATGTTGCACGTTTCCGGGTCTGATTTTAAGAGACGGCACGCCTGATAGCCGTTCATCCTGGGCATCATCACATCCAACAAGACCAAGTCCGGCAGTTCCCGGTATGTCTTTTCAATCGCCTCAATCCCATTGCTTGCGGTCAATATTTTATATCCCTGGCCTGTGAGAAACTTACTGACAACCTCCACGATTAGCGGGCTATCATCCACTACCAAAATACGCTTATCCATAGACACTCACCCCTGGCAACGATGTTAATCAAAAAAAATAAATACCCTTGCAAACAAAGCGATCCATACCGGAAAACGCCTCTTCTCTTTTATTTTACCGAGTAAATGTTGAGCAAGGTACGAATAATATCCTCAATTGATAAAATTTCCATTGCCGCACCCTTTTCTATGGCGACTTTTGGCATGCCAAAGACCGTGCAGGATTCCTCTGATTGCGCAATAGTAGCGCCACCACACATCCTAATTCGCTTTAAGCCATCAGCGCCGTCGGCACCCATTCCTGTCAATAACACCCCAACGGCATGGCTTCCATACTCTTCCGCGATGGAGTTAAACAAGACATCTACCGCCGGTTTTACGTTGTTAACCGGATCGCTTGAAATTAATCGGATCGTTTTTCTCTTGCTAACCGCCGTATGAAATCCATCAGGGGCGATAAGCACCTTTCCCTTTTCAATCTTTTCGCCCTCCTCCGCCAGCTTAATTTTTATCTTGCACGAGCTTCCCAGCCAATCTACAAAATTTTCCGTAAAGCCATTCGCCATGTGCTGAACTACAACAACCGCCACATTATAGTCCGGCGGTATAGCCTTCAATATCCGCATCACAACGGACGGCCCGCCCGTTGATGCACCTATTCCAACAAGCTCACAATTATTCAACCGCCTGACGGGATCACCTTCCGGCAAACGAGAAATATTCCTCAGCTTTCCTTTCAAATGGGTTAGCACCTTTGCCTGCGATACCAATTTCACTCTCTTTACAAGCGCACTGCCTATTTCCGACCACGAGGCGTTTGGCGATATCGCCGGTTTTTCCATCACATCGACGGCGCCTATAGCCAGCGCATTAAAAGTGGTGTAGATACCCCCTTTGTTCAGTGCAGAAGAGAGGATAAGTATCGGCGTTGGACAAAAAGCCATAATCTGCTCCGTAGCCTCAAAACCGTCCATAATGGGCATGTTAATGTCCATAATCACTATATCCGGTTTTAGTTTTTGCACCTTATCAAGAGCTTCTTTGCCGTTTTCCGCTATTCCAGTTACACTAATGGCTGGGTCTGACTCCAGTAGACGTTGCAAAACCTCTCTTGTTATTTCAGAGTCATCGACAAGCAGCACCTTAACCTTTTCAGCCATACGAAGCCTTATTCTTCCCGATAGCACAGCTTGATAAATATAATTAAAATTACCGAATTCGCATCTTTAATAGCCAAAAGCATCTGTTTTCGAAAAACACCGGTAGAACCCCTTGTATTCACTGGATTAAACACCGAAAACCTGACCTGTTTGGCTATAGTTAAGAAGGGTTGCACGAAACCCTTGTTCAAAATAAGCCTTTGGCGATTTATATTTACACGCAGGGGCGTATTGCAATACGCCCCGACAACAACATTTGCGTTGAATCAGAAAAACGAATTTCACAACAATTCACATTAACACAAACAAGGTCTTGAGTCAAGCCGTATCATGATATATCTTATTATTTTTCAAGCACTTACAATATTCAGGACATCGAATAAACTACCAATTCAAGGCATGGCCACTCTTCGACTAGACGTGTTTTTTTCATCTGTGTAATCTATGAATTTCAAACGTTATGTCCGATCTGAGGCCTTGCCTTGCTAAACCTTATACCGTTCAACGATCTTCTTTAGCCTTTTTCCAAGGTCCTGGAGGCTTCGCACCGTAGACTCCACCTGCTTTGTGCTGGATGCATTCTGCGTGGTTGCGTGCTTAATGTTTACCATTGCCAGCGCCACCTGGTCCATTCCTACTAACTGCTGTTGGCTTGACGCAGCAATCTGCGTTACTGCCTGTGACGCCTCTACAATGCTCTTGTAAAGCTCCTTGATGGCGTCTCCCGTGCTGGCAGACTGATTCACCGCCGCTTCTACCGTCTTGCTTCCGGTCTCCGCAGCCAGTACTGCGGCGCTACTCGCTTTTTGAATATCATTCAAAATCCCCCGTACCTGTTTTGTCGCCTGTTTCGATTGCTCGGCGTGGCTCTTGATCTCCTGCGCCACCACGACGAAACCTTTCCCGTATTCACCCGCCTTGGCAGCCTCAATGGCGGCATTTACCGCCAGGAGGTTCGACTGTTCCGCAAGGTCATCGACGGTAGCAATAATCTCCCCTATGTCATGGTTCCGTTCGCTCAGGCTTACAATGGTTTCAGCGATATATTCCATCTGTTCGCGAAGTCGTCCGATCCCATCCACCGTTTCATATACCAATTTTGCGCCATTTTGTGAGACCTGCACGGCATTTTGGGCAAGCGTTGACACCTGAGAAACCTTTTGTGAGGCAACGTGCACCGTCTGCTTTACCTCTTCAACGGTTGACGTCGTTTGAGTGACGGCTACGGCCGTCTCCTCAGAGCCTGCGGAAAGCTGTGCTACCGTAGCGACAATCTGGTTTGAGCTGGAGGCCAGCACGTTTACCGCATCCATGATCTCCCGTATCTGCCCCTGGATTTCACTCACCATCGTGTGAAACATCCCGGTCATAACGCCCACTTCGTCCCGCCTGCCATCATGTAGTATCGTCACCGTGAGGTCTCCATTTCCAACCTTGACAATCTGTTCAGATAATCTCCTGACTGGATAAGCAATACTCCTTGCCACAAAATAGGCGATAACCGCCACAACGACGCCTATGGATATTCCGATCAGGATAATCCTCAATGCCAGAAACTTTACCGGGGAAAATGCCTCGCTGTCATCAATCTCCGCCAATACAAGCCAGTCCAATCCGGACTCTTTCTTCAGCTTATCACACATGGATGCCCCCACAACCGGTATGCCTCTATAGTCCGGATAAATCCCCGTCATAGTAACGCCCTGACCCTGAAACAATTTTACCGGTTGACTATCGACTCTCAGATTTAAAGCCGCATTGGGTGTGAACCTCGATTCCGTAAGCATATACCCGTCTTTATTGACGATATAAATCTCACCGGTGTCGCCCATCCCCTTTCTATTTGTCGTAATCTCGTTAATTCCATTCAGATCATATTGGTTAACGATAACGCCGATCAATTCCTTTGTCGTCTTTGTCGTGAGAGGGGCTGAAATTGTTATATAACCCTTACCCCTTCGTTCGGGGTGATGCGCCAGTTGAGTAAAAATGCCCTTCTTTCCTTCAACGAAATATTCATCACCCGACTTATCCTTTCCGACATTATCCTTTTCAGAAGAGGCAGCCACCTTCCCTTCGAGATTAAGGACAAAGGTCTCCAGGCAATCAGGGTCAAGCGGCTTCTTATTTTCCAGCAGATGCCGATTTAATTCCTCACCCAACTGCTTTGTCTCAGGGCATTTTTGATTCATCTTTTCAAGGGTATCGCGGATGAATCCGTCCGAGCTAAAATCCAGCGCCCTCCCACCTTTTCCCTTCAGGTAGAGAACGATTGCATTCTCCCTTGAATCCGCAATCGTCGTCAGGCTGTCGATAAACTGCCGCCGCATTATCGCCTTGCCGGAAGAGTAGCTCAAATATCCCAGTATTGCGATAGGGACGAGCGAAACCGCCATGAACAGCAAAATTAACTTGGTCATTAAGCTCTTATTGATAAAATTCATTATTTTTCTCCCTGTAGTTCAGATATCCACCTGTTCATTCACCACTATCCTTTTGTCGGACAATAAGGCCTTTGCATTGAAAATCACCATCCGGTCATTCGTAATACCCACAAGGTATTCCTCCTGAATGCCCGCCAGCGCTGGAAGCGACGGCTGTAGCTCGCTCAAATATACCTGCCGCACACCGGCAACGCCGTCTACAACAATACCAAATTCCATATCATCAGAGCAAAGAATAATAATTTTCTGAGTGCATTCAATTTTTATGGGAGGAAAGTTAAAATACTTCTTAACATCAATCACTGAAAGAAACTGTCCATGTATGTTGATAATGCCAAGCACAAAAGGAGGCGTACAAGGAATTCTTGTCAACTCGGTGAAAGGATGCACCTCACGAACACTTTGAGCCTCGACGGCATATCTTTCAGAGGCAAGAAGAAATTCCAGGACATTGATATACTCACCGGACGCCGTTTCCTTGCGTTCGACAGAAAGCGCTTGTGCCCTTGCCTGAAAAATCTTCTCCTTTTCATCCCTACCGGGCTGAAAACCAAACTCAAGTGTTTTTTTAGTAATGTCAACACGCCGATGGGCTTCTTCCCAGTCAATGTTCTTTTTCTTGCCCTCCCTTGCCGTTTTCTTTTTATCCCTCATGCCGTTTTCTCCGTGATGATGTTTGTTTTTTTTTAGCCCCGACAGGGGCGACCTGTTTGTAGAATATGAATGCATATTGTTCGACAAATAAAATAAACAGGTCGCTCCTATGGAGCTAAGTACATGCTCCGGAATTTCAAAACGACTTTGTAGTGGCAATTCATGAATTGCCACTACACTGTTTAAAGCTGCCGAAGGCCTAATTTAACTGATCAATGTTTAATGCTACAAACAGGTCATCCCTATCGGGGCTATCCTGATTCGGTGTTCCCTGTTCGATATTCGATATTGATGCTACAAAAAAGGTGAAACACGGGAAAAAACGGTGAATGTGATTTGACAATTTACCGTTTATGCAAATTGAATGGTGGGCAATGTCCACCCTACTCAAGCCCGCTTCATTGTAGAAATAATCTCCATGAGTCTTCCCGCGGTAATCCCCTCAGATTCAGGGACCACCTCGTTGTGGCTGCGGGTAGAAACAATATCAAAGGCGTTGTTTAAATGTTTTTCTGATATCTTTCGCTTCCCGCATCTCATCAGGAGATTGGCTAGGACAAAATGGGCTAACGCAAAGCGAGGGTCGAGGTACAATGCCCTTTTCAACAATGTTGTGGCCTCGTTAAAGCGATATTTTTCCATGACTATCGTAGCAAGCAAATAATAATTGATGGCACAGCACTTATCGGCATTAATGGCCTTTTCACACCACATTTCTGCGTCGTCAAGCTTGCCCTGATTAGCGCACGTGCGTGCTAAAAGGGTAAGAGCCTTTGGATTGCGCAGTTCATGTTCAGTCCAAGCGGACATTTTTTCTTCTGCTTCAGCATACCGTCTTTGCTCAAGCAAAAACAGCGCCTCTTCATACGGCGTACGCTGTTCTTTTGCCCTGCCTCGCTTCCCTTTTAAAACACGGCCTGAGTCATTCCGAAGACCGGAGGGCACGCTGTTTACTGCTGGCAAATGAGACGTCTTAAGAACATTCTCGCCTGTGTGCCGGACGGCTATTCTCTCACCAATACCCTGTTTTCCTTTTGCTCCTTCTTCGACAATTTCACCTTTGGCCGGTTTTCGGTAAAAGGTAGTTCCATGAAAGCTGACATAGACGAAAGGGGAACCTGACAATTTTATCGATTCCGACGGGTTGATAATAAGCAAGCCATTATCGACAAGGGTCTGATAAAACCCCAAAACCGCTTTCTTCGCGTGTTCCGGGGTGAAATACATAAGGACATTACGGCAAAATATCAAATCCATTGCGTAGATATTATTTGTAGGTGATGGATAAGCGTCCCCGGCCAGATTAAGCTGTTCAAACACCACCATCTGTTTGATTGAAGGAAGTATCTCGTAATAACCATCCTCCGTTTTTCTAAAAAAACATTCCTTAAGCCACGTTGGGGCATTCCGGAAAGACCATTCAGCGTATCTCCCGGACAAGGCCTTCTTCAGCGAGCTTGCACTAATATCAGTTGCAAGAATGGTAATGTTCCAGTCTTTCCAATCCACGATCATCCTGGTCAGCATGATGGCGATGGAATAGGGTTCTTCACCCGTGCAACAACCTGCGCTCCAAATTCTCAAGTGTCGTCTATCGCTCGCTCTTGTGCGGATTAACGGCGGGAGGATGTGATCTTCGAGGGCGCGAAAGCTCTCTTTCTCCCGGAAGAAATAGGTTTCTCCCACCGTAAAAAAATCAGCCAGCCTTTCTATGTGATCCTTCTGCAACGGAAACGATATGAGCCATTCAACAAACGCGATAACATTGGTAAAACCAAACATAGGGGCGGCTTCGCAAAGAATACGCTCCAGGTCCGCCCTCCTAACTTCCGGGAAATGCAAACCCATCAGCGCCGATATACGTATGCTGGCCTGCACAAGGAGGTCGGAAGAAAGATTGTCGCCCATTTCAATATTCCTTATTTTTGCTCGCCATGCACTTATGCATTGCCGAGCGCGTCACACAACATTTTTTCCTCTTCAAGGGACAAGAAGGCATCGATATCGTGGATAAGAATTATGTCATTTTCAAGCTTTATGGCTCCTTTTACGTATTCAATGCGAGGAAGAATCTTATCCGCCATGATAATCTCTTGATCTTGACGTTCAACAACCCCGCTTACGGCGTTAACCACAATAGCAACGTTTGTTTTTGCCGTTTGCAAAATAATAAGCTGGTCGTGCAGGCGGGGTTCCCTTTCCGGCAACCGAAATCGTTTGCGAATATCGACAACAGGAACAATACGTCCATGGATGTTAATAACGCCAATAACGATCTCCGGCGCATTGGGCAATGGGGTCGTCTTGACGATATGAATAACCCTCGTCACAGCGGAAAGCGGCAAGGCCAATCGTAGGACGTCCAGGTCAAAGATAACGAGTTGCACGGAATTTTGCATAGTTAGACACAGTCTTTAATAAAAAACCAATAGTTCAATACAAAAGGCCACAAAGAACTTGCCATGAGAAATAAATTGTATTCACCCGTAGGAATACGGTTTTCTGCTATCATAAATTGTCCGGCAAGGCGCTACGTTAAATCTTCCACCTCTGAACGGGGAACACGCATCATGAGGCTGCTGACGGCCTCCAACGGATTCTTGCCAGTAAAGAGCACGTGATATATTTCTTGCGTAATGGGCATCTCCACGTTTAGTTTGCGGGAAAGGGATATCACGGACTTCGTGGTCCACACCCCCTCAGCAATTTGTGACATGCTTTCAAGCACCTCTCCCAGGTTTCTCCCCTTCCCAATCTGCTCGCCAACCCAGCGATTGCGACCGTAGGGACTGATACAGGTCGTTATCAGGTCACCCAAACCGGTGAGACCGGAGAAGGTGCTCTTTTTCGCTCCCAAAACAACGCCAAGTCGGCTGATTTCCGCAAGCCCGCGCGTAATAAGGGCGGCCTTCGAATTGTCCCCAAATTTCAGACCATCGCAGATGCCCGATGCTATCGCTATAACGTTTTTCATTGCCGCGCCCAACTCAACGCCCAGCATATCGGGATTGGTGTAGACACGGAACCTGTCGGTCGTGAACGTGTCCTGCACCACCCGCGCAAGATCGTTATTTTCAGACGATGCAACAACCGTTGTAGGCAGTCCGCGCGCAACCTCTTCCGCATGGCTTGGGCCAAGCAGTACGGAAACGGGCTGACGCCCCAACACATTAATAATTATAGCGCTTGGGCACATAAGAGTATCATTTTCAATTCCCTTGGTAACGCTCACAATGTGTACCCCATCAACGTACACCTTCTTGAGTTTCATAAGCACAGACCGCAGGTAAGGGGTTGGCGTTGCAGACACGATAAGCTGCACGTCCATCAACGCAGGAGAAATATCCGAAGTAATGTTTATCTCCGGAGGGATAGAAAACCCCTTCAAATATTTACTGTTTACCCTTTTTTCTCTGATGGAATCGGTATAAACATGATCAGAACCCCAAAGGGTAACGCTGTACCCTTTTTTAGACAACAGCATTGCAAGGGCAGTTCCCCACCCACCACTGCCAAGGACCGTTATTTTTTTATGAGTTGACATTTTTGTATTAATTTAACGTATAGGAATTTCCAAAGTAATTCGTAGTGCGGGGGGTATCCCCCGCCAAAGCCGACCGTAAAGGCCGGCACTACAAGAAAAAACCCGAGCGAGTCGGAAGCGCCGAACTTTACCGCGTTCCAAAGCTCCAGCTTGGGAACGGCATTGCTGCAAAAGCCCTGCTTTGAGTTAGAAAAAAAATCACTCAGGGAAAAAAGAAGCAGGAGCTTCTGATACAGACACATTCCCAAGCTGGAGCTTGGGAACGAGAGAAAACGAGACTCATAGGTAAAGATAAATCGTGGATAAAGCGCTTAAAGGGGTTTTCCTTTTAAACACGCCACAAAAATATCTTGTAATTCTTCCGTCACACGAAGCATTCTCCGGGACTTATCATTCCTGGCCAGGCAATCCGTTTCCCGTTTTACCAGGAGGCGGGCGTCTTGCAATAATTGACACTGTCTGCCGGTAAACACTACCGGCCTGCCGGGATTGTATGCCGTGTCAAACTCCTGGACAAGCCTTTTGTTCACATCTTCAAAACCCGCCTTATTCAACGCCGATATGTTACATACCGGTTGCTTAATAGCAGATTCGATCATTGTCCTATCGAATCTCGCAGGTAGGTCACACTTATTAACCACCGGTATCGCCACGCGTGCTCCTGTTTGGAGGGCGTCAGCGCTTTCTTGTGCTATCCACAAGTCCAGCGCCTTCAGGATGCCCTTATCTTCACGGTCAAACGGTCTGGCATTATCGAACACCACCAGCGCCTTACGCGCCCGGCGGAGCTGCTCCAGCGTCATTTCAATACTCATCGACTCGATCACGTCGCTAGTGTCCCTTATGCCTGCTGTATCAACAATTTCAAAAGGAATGCCGGAGACGGATATACACTCGCTTACGTAATCGCGCGTAGTGCCCGGCTCATGATGAACAATAGCCCGCTCCTCATCAAGGATAGCGTTCATGATGGTCGATTTGCCCACGTTTGGTTTACCCAGTATCACCAGGGTCTGCGGCGTAGTCAATGCCATGCCAAAGGAAGCCGTTGCTAATAATCGTTCAATACCATCAGTAAGCGCAGTAACTGCCGCATCATCCTCACCCTTAAAACCGGTGCGTAAGGAAATTTCCTTCGAAGGCGCGATGCTGTGACAAGAACGTCTTATTCCCTCTATAATGTCAAGACCCGTTTGTAATGCCTTGGACAACGCCCCGGCATACTGGTCCAGTAACACCTTTACCCCAAGTTTTGTGGGTGCCCCGACGATTTCCTGAAAGGCCTCTTTCTGAACAAAATCCAGCTTGCCGTTTTTCAGCGACTGCAAAAGCAGGTTGTTCCACGGAACTCCTTCTGCGCCTAAAGCCCCAAGGCATTCATACGTCCGCATTACGACACGAATGCCGCCGTGACAATTTATCTCCACGGCGTCCTCGCCCGTAAAACTATCCCGCTTGTCCAGGGTATGTAAAATAACCTCGTCTATCCTTTGCCCATTTTCGTAAATATATCCGTAATGAAGCTTACGGCTCCCCGCCTCGCAAAGGTCAGCAGCCTTTTTACCTTTAAACACCTTGCTAACAAGACTCAAGGCATCAGGCCCCGACACGAAAATCTTGCCGATTCCACCCTCGCTTAGAGGCGTTACAATAGATGCTAAGGTCTTTCCTTCTATCCTCTCTACAACACCATTCATTTATCCATGCGGGTTCACGTTTGCGACTTGAACCTCTCCTTTTATTTTTTTGAGCATGTTATTATATAGTATAACGTTTTTATACTATCAAAATCAGGGTTCAGATTGCAAACCTGAACCCGCCGGAGGGGCTAATATGTAGCGCAGGCTTCCAGCCTGCATTTATTGATGAAAAAAACCGGCAGGCTGGAAGCCTGCGCTACTATCCTCTCGTTCTCAAGCTCCAGCTTGGGAACGCTCCTGTGTCAGAAGCTCCAGCTTCGTTTTCCCATTGCCCTTTTGTTTTATTTGGCTCAAAGCAAAAGGCACGGACAAACAGTGTTTATCCATGCCACCCGAAAGCACACTATCAAAAATCTGTGCAATCTGTGGTTCCAAGTCTTTCATTGCTCTGTGTTCTCCGTGTCCTCTACGGTGAACAGCTACTCGCTTTCAAATCCATACAAATGCTCAAAATATGCCCGCACTATCTCACCGACACTCCATGCCTGGGCGATACAGCCCCGTGGCGTGTGGGGAAAGTCTCCATCGAATATCTCAGAAACGGTTCCAACTCCCGCATCAAAGAGATGTTCATAAAACGGCTTGACCAGCCCTTCAGTATATGCACAAGTACCTTCCGCGCCCGCATAAGCCCTTGTATATGCGGAGATGTACGGGCCTATGAGCCACGCCCACACCGTTCCCTGGTGGTATGCCCTGTCCCGTTCGTATTGGTTTCCGTAATAACGGCCAATGTAGTCTTTGTCATGGGGCGACAGACTTCTCAGACCATACGGGGTTAACAGGTGCTTTTCTACAACACCCACCACGCTCCGCTGCATTTTTGCCGGCAACATTGAATAGGGCAGACTCACGGCAAATATCTGGTTGGGGCGAATCGCCGCGTCCTTTACGTTGTCATGGATGTAATCAAACAGGTACTGTCCGTCAGGAAACCAGAAGGCGTCCAGGAACGATTTTTCCACCTTCTGTGACAACGCATTATACTCTGTAAGCTCACTTGCCAAGCCCATTTCACGGGCAAAAAACGCCATAATCTTCAACGCATTGTACCACAAGGCATTAATTTCAACCGCCTTGCCTATGCGAGGCGTTACCACCCAATCGCAAACCTTGGCGTCCATCCACGTCAACTGGATACCCTCAACGCCTGCATAGATCAGGCCTTCGGAATCCATGCCGATATTATAACGGGTTCCCTTTTTATACCATTCAATAATTTCCCTCGTTACCCCATACAAATTCTTGCGAATGGTCTTTAAATCTTTTGCAAAGCGGAGGTATTGGTACACGGCATTAATGTACCACAACGAGGCGTCAACCGTATTGTACTCAGGCGTCTCGCCACAATCGGGGAAGCGGTTAGGAATCATCCCCTTGTCCACGAACTGCGCGTAAGTCAGTAGTATCTCCCGTGCGTCATCAAACCGGCCTTGCACAAGGGTAAGCCCCGGCAGCGAAATCATGGTATCCCGTCCCCAGTCTCCAAACCAGGGATACCCCGCGATTATGCTCTTTTTATTACTGTCCCGTTTTACAATAAAACTATGTGCAGCAGATAAGAGGGCGTCTAAGGCCTCAGTGCGTTTATTTTCCTTGTTTTCGCCTTTATGGACAGCCTTTTCAGCAGCAACTTTGCTGCGAGAAACAGGCACACCGGAAACCTTCCCGCTGGAGTGAGGGAACCCGGATATCGGGCTTTGCGCCGGTTGTGGTAAGCGTAGCCCCTCCCTGCGTTTGATTTCTCCGTTAAACAGAGCCGAAACGTCAACCTCGCTGTGCGGATGCAGGGACGCCACGACAAAGAAATCCGTGCCTCCGCTTACATGAAAGTTCAAGGCAAAAGGGCTAAAATGGTCTTCATTCGCCTCCAGACCGCGTTCGATCTCCTTTGGATACTCCATATTTTTGTACCAAAAGAAATCCTTGTCCATTGACTGCGCATTGTGAAAAAGATAGAGGGGTGGGAGGCCTTCGTAAGGACGCAGGAACACCCCATGAGGCGCCGGTTCATAACGAGTATTCAGCGCCGGATTTTCATGGGTGAGCCAATGATCGTCACGAAATACAATCAAAACCCGCACCTTTAAAAACAGGGGAGTGGCAGACGCCGCGCCGGACGTGCTAATCCGGTACCGTATTACCGTAGTATTTTCCCCGTAGACCATAAACACGCTTTTCTCGATGGTTATGCCACGAATACTGTAGGTGAAGGTGGGTACCGGCGTTAGGTCAAATCGGACAAGGTTTTTATAGCCTTCCGGATAGATTGCATTTGGATAGAAATTTGTCGATAGTGGGAACAGGTCTTCTCCCATAGACAAAGACTCTTCCAGCTTTGAAAGCGTAAGGATTCGCCCCAGCGGCGGCTTTGTGGCCGCCATGAGCAGTCCGTGGTAACGCCTTGTATTTGCCCCCGTTATAGTGGAGGAGGCATAGCCGCCAATGCCGTTGGTTTCAAGCCATTCCTTCTCAGCGGCTTGTGAGAGGTTGGTGCAGACGTTTTTGTCAAATGATATGAAAGATGGCATTTTATATGGTAGGTTTACCAGCGCCCAAAATCAGCGGTGGCGTTTTTTTGCCGTCCGCTGGATTCTCTCGTTCCCAAGCTCCAGCTTGGGAACGTTCCTGTACCAGAAGCCCCTGCTTCATTTTTTTCAATTATTTGTGCTTTCACATCCGTTGTGAGTTATAAGGCATGGACAAACTCCGTTTGTCCATGCCACCTTAAGAAGCGCTTAAATTAACACGCTTGAGATTGGTGGCTACTTCCGGTCTTTTTTATATCTGCAGACTCGTTACGATAAACGGTTCCCCTGTCCCGGAAATTTCAGACGAATTTCAGCCAGGATTTTCAAACCGCCGTTGTCCAGCATTCTTTGGGCAAGTTCATTGCCTACTTTTGCCGCCTCTTTAACCGGTCCACTGTGGCTGTCCCGTATGCAGTGATCCCCATCGAGCTTACAAATTATCGCTTCCAGGGACACCACGTTTCCCTCTATCTGTGCGTATGCTCCGATGGGCACCTGGCAGCCGCCTTGCAGTTTTGCTAACAGCGCGCGTTCCGCTTCCACGGCGATCCTGGTCTTTTTATCATCCATTTTCGATACAATTTTGTCGATTCGGTCATCTTTGTCCCTTATTTCAATACAAAGCGAACCCTGCCCTACAGCCGGCAGCATAATGTCAAACGGTATAACCTGGCTAACCGGCCCGGTGTAACCCATCCTGATCAATCCGGCATGAGCAACAAGAATGGCGTCCAGATCGTCCTCGTTGAGTTTCTTGATCCGCGTATCCAAATTGCCGCGCAGGTCGAGTATCTTAAAATCAGGCCTAAAACCCAGCAACTGTGCCTTTCTGCGGAGGCTGCTTGTGCCTATGCGGGCGCCTTCAGGCAGCTTTTCCAAAGAAACGTTGGTCGCGCTAATCAGCACGTCATGGGGGTCTTCGCGTTTTGGGGTAGCGCCAATGATTAATCCCTCGTGAATCTCCGTTGGAACGTCTTTGGCGCTGTGTACGGCGATGTCGATCTTTCCATTAATTAAGGCCACCTCCAGTTCCTTGGTAAACAGGCCAACACCGCCCAGACGGGATAATGGCACGTCGGTGATTTTATCCCCCTTTGTCGATATTTTCTCTATGTGAAATTCATATTCAGGATTTAACTGTTTCAGCTCTGAAATGACCCAATTGGTCTGAATGAGCGCTAGTTTACTTCCTCTGGAACCGACAACCACTTGTTTTCCCTTTACCAATGTCAACCCTCTTCCTACATGATGAAAAGCCAAAGTATAATGCGAGTCCACACAAACAATAAATAATTCTGTAAATTTCATGCAAATGATAGCATAATATATAAGAAGAGTCAAACGAGTTTGTTGGACTGGAATTGGAAAAACAACAAGTCTGAAACAGGCAATCAATGGTTGTAGCAGGATGCAGAGTGTGGGAATGAGTAGGGGTAGGGTCACGGTGCCCGTGTTCCTGCCTGTAGACAAGAAAGTCGCCGAAGGCCCAATTTAACGTATAAGAAATTCAACGCAGTAGTAGGGCGACCCTTTAGGGTTGCAATCACTGGTACGTATTCAGAAAGTTGCAAGGCTAAAGCTACGTATAAACAGATAAAAGTCGCCGTAGGTGACTTAACTTAACCGATAAAACCCACAAAATCTGTGTAATTTGTACTACAATCTATCAACTTCTCGTTTTTTATGCTCGTTTTTCAAAATGCACAACTATAAGGTATTGATTAGATGAGGCTTACGTAAAGTTTTGAGCATTGAGTTTTTTGTCGTTTGAAATTGTTTCGTATTTCGATATTCGAATTTCGAATTTGGTTGCGGCCAGAGGCCGCGCCAGGAAATCTGTGGTTTCAAACGTTTTTTTTCAATCTGATGTGCGCCTTACAAAATTTATTAACATCCACCGGAGTATACCATGAAAACAAACTTTCTTACAAAAGGTCTGCTTATCGCGGCCTGTATATTTTTTTATTCTCTTTCCGCAGCCTACGGAGAAACGCCTCCTATTGTGGCGCGAGCGACACTCCTCAATAACCTTGTTTCCGCCGGGGACACCTTTTCTGTTGCCGTTACCCTCACCATAGCCCAGAACCACCATGTTTACAAAGACCAGGTTACCCTGGAAAGTACCGATACGGTGCGATTTATCATAACGTCGGTAGAAATGCCACCTGGAAAGATTATCTATGACCGTTACCTGGAGAAAGAAGTGGAACTGTACGAAGGGACGGTCGAGTTTAAAGTCCTTATTCAAACAGCAAAAAACATCCCCTCCGGCGTGCATTTGGCAAAGGTTCTGATGCGCTATCAAGGATGCTCGGAAGCCTTTTGCTTTGCCCCAAAGGTTGAAGAGTTTACGCTCCCCGTTGAGATATCACCAGCCAGGTGGACAACTGCCGTTGTTCACGAAAGTGAAACACCTGCCCCTCCAGTTTCAACAACGGCAAGCAAAACCGGGTCAAGCAGTTTCCAGAAGACCATTGAAACTAAAGGGATTTTCCTCTCACTGGTACTCATCTTTCTGGCAGGCGTTGGCATGAGCTTTACCCCCTGCGTATACCCCATGATACCCATTACCATAGCTGTGATAGGCGGACAGGCGTCGGAGAATGAAGCATCGGAGAGAAGACCCTTAAGGTCGCTCACCCTCTCCCTGATTTACGTCCTGGGCATAGCAATTGTGTATGCCGCAATGGGCGTTACTGCTGCGTCCACTGGTGCGTTGTTTGGCACGGCGCTGCAAAGTCCGTGGGTTATCGGTTTTGTTGTGGCGGTCTTTCTTGGGCTTGCCATGAGCATGTTTGGCGTATACTATTTGAGGGTGCCGTCCTTTGTCTCAGACCGGCTTGGAACGAAGACAAGGCAGGGGTTTGCCGGGGTTTTCATCATGGGTATGGTCTCCGGTATCGTAGCGTCTCCCTGCATTGGACCCGCGTTGGCCAGCCTGTTAGTCTACATAGCAAGCACCGGAAACAGATTTTTGGGCTTCCTGATGCTTTTTGTCTTTGCATGGGGATTGGGTTTGATTTTGATCATATTTGGCGCCTTTTCCGGCGCCATAAAGTCCCTTCCGAAATCGGGGGGATGGATGGAAACCGTTGAAAGGTTTTTTGGGCTGCTTTTGGTGGGCGCGGCGATTTACTATCTGAGGCTTATCATATCGGAAAGCGCATTTATCGTCATACTCGGTATCTTCCTCATTGTTACAGCGGTATTTTCAGGCGGTTTTGATCGTTTAACCTCCGAAAGCAACACATTCCAGCGCGTGAAAAAATCCTTCGGCCTCGTAGTCTTCATCTTCGGGGTGTACTTCCTTGTGGGACATCTCATGATGAAGGGATTTATTCTCCCACCGTTTTCCTCTTCGTCCTCAAATCAACGGGCAGTGGCAAGCGAAAAGATCGATTGGTTATTCAGTGAGGAAGGAGGTCTCCGCAAAGCCAGGGACGGTGGCACCGTTGCAATGATTGATTTTTGGGCTGAATGGTGCTCCGCCTGCCTTGAGCTTGAAAAAACAACCTGGAAGGACGCCGAGGTCATCAAAGAGACAAAAAAGCAAGTAAACATTAAAATTGACAGTACCAACCGCAACGATCCAAAGATTAAACAGCTTTGGGCCAAATACGGCATCGTAGGCCTGCCTACCATCGTCTTTATTGACAAAAGCGGCGTTGTAATGAAAGACAAAACTATTACCGGCTTTGTCAATGCGGAAGAGTTTCTGCGGACATTAAAAAACCTTGATTAGGCCTATTTAAGGAAGGCAAAACGCCTTCTTTGTTTGTATGACGCCGTGCCCCAATGAATACCGGTTTCAAAGAAAATACCACGTTGGCCTGCGTTCCAAATCTTATGCGCGAACACCCTCAACAATGCAAACCCCTGCGGACGTTGGAACGATACGGTTTAGTCTCAGGCCGGATGCGGAGAATAGCTTCTTGTACTCTTCTTCGGTGCGTTCACGACCGCCGACGAGCAGCATCGAGTTAATCCCAAATTTAGTTGAAATTTAGTAAGTGGCTCCTAAAATATATTATGTGGTGACCACCGCCGTTGCTTTCTTTGCAGCTTCTAACAAACCTATTTCTTTTTGCAGGGACACTTTTAACCGTGAAAGATACTTATAACCACACACCTTATTCAAACGATTTTCACCATTTTAGGAGCCATTACCTCTAATTTCAACCAACTATAGCACTCTTTCAATGATTTAGATACTTCTGAATATAGATATTTTCCAAATTCCCTTGTAGCAAATAAATTTGGAAGTCCTTTTGCTATGCTTAGAGCTTACTTCGATTACCTTGAAGAAAATGACTGGATTGAATTGAAGCCATATTTGTACAGTCCTCAATCTACTCACTTTAAAAATTTCATAAAATACGAAGAAGAGCTTGAAATTAAACTGATAAAATAGTCAATATAGCTGTTTTGGCCGTTGAACAGGGGTTATATTTAAGGATCTGGCTGCGGAAGATTCAAGAATAAGGATATATGGTTTTCCCAAAGCGAAAAGGACCGGCGAGCCTTATTGGGATATGATCATAAGAAAAGAGGCGCGTGGCCGGCACATCTTTTACTGCTGTCATGATGATCTCTGGTTTCCTAACCACATTGAAGAACTGAGCAAGCTTTTGAGGCGTAAGTCTTTTGCCCATTCTCTCCATGTTTCTGTGAAGGAAGATGGGTTTCGGGGAAGACGCTTTCACCGGCAGCAGCATCTATGCGGATCTTGCCGTCGCCGAGTATCGTGATAGAATGCAGAACGTCGCATTTCCGGAAAATTTTTTTGGGTTAACCTACGGCGCACACACCCGGGAAGCATATCTTCTATTGCAAGAAGGCTGGACCACAACCCCTCGCGGGATTTCGACTGATCTGTATATGTGGCGCAAGTTTCTTGCAAGATTTCCGTTGGGTTGCTGCACAGGTAAAAAAGTAACGGCGCTGAATTTTTCAGCTTCTTTAAGGAGAGAGTGGTCGGAGCAAAAGCAGAAAGATGTGAAGGCTTTTTATTTTAATAAAATCCTGGAGCCTGAATTCATCAAAAAGGTAAACGAGATCGTGCTCCAAACGCTTTCAGCCCAGGCGGCTGAGGAGAAGAAGCAATCCGTGCCGGCTTGGATTGCAGCAGAGATAATGGAAAAAGTGCGTGATCTGCAAGTTGAAGAACTTACAGAGCAGTTACGGAGCTTGATCAATCTGTACAAGCGCTGACGGCTGAGATTCTAAAATATGCTTTAAGCGGAAGTTGGGGAATTGCACGTCCTATTAGGGGTAGAGACAAACAAATCTGCACAAAAAAGCACAAATTGTACCGATAGAAATCATAATGGTTCAACCTAAATTAAACGATATGGTAATTCGGGAAAATGTAAAGGGGCTAATCAGGTGAAAGACATCAAGGACACGGACTTTATAAAATTCCTCGGTACGGCAGGCGCTCGAATCGTTGTATCAAAACAGTTGCGCGCATCGGGAGGAATGTGGTTTTCCCTGTTTGGCTTGAACGTGCTGGTTGACCCTGGTCCTGGATGCCTGGTGCGGTGTGTTTCAAGCAAACCCAAGATGGACCCTATGGAACTGGACGCCATTATCCTAAGCCACAGACACCTTGACCATGCAGCCGACGTAAATGTGATGATAGAGGCGATGACCGAAGGTGGCTTTAAAAAGAGAGGTACGGTCTACGCCCCGGAAGATGCCCTGATAGACGACCCTGTTATCCTCAAGTACATAAGAAATTACCCGTCTGACATAAAGATTATCAAAGCGGGGGGAAGGTATCAATTGTCGGATGCCGTTTTCTTCGAAACGCCTTTAAGGCATCAACACCCAAGTGAAACGTATGGCATAAACTTCTTTACGCCGGGCTACACTGTTTCACTATTGGTGGATACCCGCTACTTTCCTGAATTGCTACAGCACTACAAAGGAGACGTCCTCATAGTAAACGTGGTGCGCAAAACGGTTGACAAAGATATGCAGTCGTGGCTTTACCATTTATGCATGAAGGACGTAAGGGAAATTGTGTGTACATTGAAGCCCAAAATAACCATATTAAATCACTTTGGAATGACTATGGTTAAGGCGCAACCACGTATTGTTGCGGAAGAACTATCGAAAGAGACCGGACTAAAGATAATCGCTGCCAGCGACGGCATGAAGTTCGATCTCAAGTCCGTCTGCTAACGATGTAGTCGGCCAGTTCCATGAGGTTTGTTTTGTATTGAGAGTCGGGAAGGGGTGTAATTTCTTCCTGTGCCTGCCGGACAATTTTCCTTGCCGTATTGAATGCGTATTCCACCGCGTCGTGCTCGGTTAACAAATCAAGTATGGAATTCTTTGACTCTTTTGCGGTATGCTGAAATATGAGTTCTTTGGTTGTTTCTAATTTGTTGCCAGGAAGCATATTGACAAGCCGGATGAGCGGCAGGGTAAGTTTTCCCTTCTGTATATCGGTATTCAGCGATTTTCCAATCTCATCCTCGCAGCCCATCACGTCAAGGCAATCATCCACGATTTGGAATGCTATGCCAATCTTCAATCCGTAGTTGGACAACATATCGGCCACCTTGCGGTTGGCGCCGGCAAAAACTGCCCCAAGACGGCAGCTTGCAGCACAGAGGGAGGCCGTTTTCCGCTCAATAATATCAAAATAATCATTTTCGCTCAACCCGATGTCGTAGCGTCTCTGTAGCTGAATAAGCTCACCCTCTGACATGATATTTACGGTCTGTGAAAGCAGAAGGGTAGCAACCTGAGAATCAAGTGCAGAAAGGATAGTAAACCCTCTGGAAAAGAGATAATCACCGAACAGAATGGATACCTCACGCCCCCATCTTGAGTTCACACTCTCAACGTGCCTTCTCATAGCGGCTTCATCAATGATGTCGTCGTGGACAAGTGTTGCCGTGTGAACCATTTCTACCACAACAGCAAGATCTATATGCTGGGGACCCGTTTCCCCTACGCACTTACCCGCTAACAGCACCAGCGCGGGACGCAACCTTTTTCCCTTGTATTTACTGATATGAATGATAAGTTCCGCTAAATAATTGGATTTGGGTTGCAATTCCTTATGGAATCTAACCTCAACCTCGTCCATAAGACCATGTATCGAATCAAAAAAACTTACCGGTTCCACAATAATGCCTTCCTTAAATCCTATTCTGACAGGTTACACAAGTAGTATGTGCCACAAAAGATAAGTATAATATCAAGCTACATTTGAAAAGTCAAACGTCTTTTTTAACTCATAAAAAAACGTCAAATTTCAGGAACAAGTCAACCGCAAGCAAAACGACACAAAATGTAAAAATGGCAACATGTATGGGCTTCAAATGGCAGGCATGCAAGCTTACGTGACGTCAGAGACGAATTGATTATTGTTAAAACAGGTGTTACCGGATTAGGTAAGTACGATGCGTTTTCTTGTCGTGCCATGGTTTATAGGAGGTGCAAGGTTCAAGCGCTGAAAAGATGTGGATGAGGCCGGGATGGTCTCCTCTTTGTTTGAGGATGTTAGCGATACGTTCTTCTTTGCGATGGTTCTTTTTCTTCAGATATTCAATGGTAAGGCCGTTATCAGGGGCAATTTGTTCCGCATTCTAAATAATCTCATGACGCAAAGGTTGTGTGAACTGTTGTTTGTAGTCAAAGATACGAATCTTCTGTTGATACAAAATTAAGAGGTCATCCCCTCTGCATAACAAAAAGGTGGCAAGGGGCCTTGTATAATTATTCTGTTGTAGCAAGCAAGTACTCCTCGGATATGGTCGGCGTGTGCTTCTGGTATAAGTTTCATGGTTTATGATAGAAATAGAGGGCAAATGGATTCCTTTGAATAACCCGAACAATTCGGTAAAAATCGCAGTTATACTACATTATTTTCACCGCTTCTTAAAATGTTTTTCTCTTCCTACTCGTTCGGGTTCGGAAAAGAAAAAGTGCTTTCCTCTTGGGTTAAATATACTATTACAGAAGGCATTTGGTTATGAATCCGGTTGGTGATATTAACGTTATCAAGGCGATACTTTTAAAATCTTGTGAAAAATGGAAAACTGCACAAATAGATTTTGATCATGGAAGATACAATGATTCCAAAACGTCTTTTATCGCTTCAACGCCCTGTCTCGCCGTCCGGTCATCTATTAACCACAGGCAGAAACAAAACAAAATACTTGAAATCAAAAAGGAAAACGGTTAAGCTATTTCCTATTGTTTTTACAGGGGTGGGTTGTTTGTTGTGGGTTTGGCTCACGATAGCGCCTGCCGTATACCAAATAGTTGTTTATGGAACAGTCTAACGGGCATTCAAAAGAAAACCGAGATACGACTCCATTGCCGCGTTTTTAAAGGGGAATCTTGAGATTCAGCCTGAAAAAGGCGAGGCAGGGGGTTGCCTTCCGCAATGCGATTACCACGTGAACTGTTATAGTAATAACCCGTAAAACTTCTTTTTTTGCAAGTTTTTAACAATCCCCTTTATCCCCCTTTTTAAGGGGGACTAGGTTGCGGCTTCGCTTTACTATGAAATTATTAATCCGTAAGGAAATGCAAGTAAGTTTTATCCATGGTTAAAGTAACTTTGCCTGATGGCGCTGAAAGACAATACGACGGTAATATAACGGTTGGCGAAGTTGCGCGCAGTATTGGAAGCCGGTTAGGGGAAAAGGCGCTGGCTGGAAAGGCCGGCGGTGTGCTTGTTGATCTGAGCTACCCTATAAAAGAAGACGTTTCCCTTTCCATCATCACCGAGGGTACCGACGAGGGGGTGGAGATACTTCGCCACAGCACGTCGCACCTTATGGCGCAGGCGGTCTGCCGTTTGTTTCCAGGGGCGAAGCTGGGTATTGGGCCGACTATTGAAAATGGCTTCTACTATGATTTTGATCTTTCTCACAGCTTGACGGAAGAAGACCTCCGAAAAATAGAAGAGGAGATGAAAAAGATTATTCGTGAGGATATTGTCGTTGAAAGATATGAACTTCCCCGCAACGTTGCCGTAAAAAACATGTACGCGGAGGGGCAGATCTACAAGGCTGAACTTATTCAAGATATTGAAGATAACACGGTATCCTTCTACAAACAAGGTGAATTTGCAGACCTCTGCCGCGGCCCCCATATTAACCGCACGGGCAAGGTGAAGGTCTTCCGGCTGCTGAGCGTTGCGGGTGCATATTGGCGCGGGAAAGAAACCAACCCGATGTTGCAGCGCATCTACGGCACGGCGTTCTTTTCTCAGGCGGAGCTTGACAAATATGTAAAGCTCCTGGAAGAGGCTGAAAAGCGCGACCATCGAAAGATCGGGAAGGATTTAGACCTTTTCAGCTTCCACGAAGAGGGCGGTCCAGGCCTGACCTTTTGGCATCCAAAGGGGGCAAGGATTCGGAATATCATTGAAACCTTTTGGAGAGAGGAACATTTTAAGAGGGGCTACGACATTCTTTATAGCCCTCATATTGCAAAGATTAATTTGTGGAAGACCAGCGGCCATTGGAATTTTTACCGGGAAAGTATGTACTCCCCCATTACGGTGGATAACCATGAGTATATCCTGAAGCCGATGAACTGCCCTTTTGCCGTTCTGATATACAAAACCAAGCTACATAGTTATCGAGACCTCCCTTTGCGTTGGGGTGAGTTGGGCACGGTGTACCGGTATGAAAGGTCGGGTGCGTTGCATGGGTTGCTGCGTGTGCGCGGCTTTACGCAGGATGACGCGCACATATTCTGCACCCCGGAGCAGTTGGAAGACGAGATTATCGGGGTGATCGAATTAGCCCAGTTTATGCTGTCTAGCTTTGGTTTTAATGATTACGAAATTGAGCTCAGCGTGCGCGGCAAAGGCGAGAAGGAAAAATACATTGGAAGAGACTCGGTTTGGCAGCATGCTGAAAATGCCTTAAAAGTAGCGCTCGACCGGAAGGGGCTTCACTACACCCGTATGGAGGGTGAGGCAAAGTTTTATGGGCCGGCAATTGACATCAAGGTCAAGGACGCGCTGGGGCGCGGGTGGCAAGGCCCGACGATCCAGGTAGACTTCAATCTCCCGGAAAGGTTTGAGATTACTTACGTCGGTTCGGATGGAGCCCATCACCCGGTGGTGATGGTGCATCGCACCGTGCTTGGCGCGATGGAGCGGTTTGTCGGGTGTTTGATCGAACATTACGCCGGTGACTTCCCCTTATGGTTTGCGCCAATCCAGATGAGGATTTTGCCGATTACCGACGCCCATCTTGATTATGCGAAAAAGCTGCAACAAAGGCTGCTTGCAAGGAATCTGAGGGTAGAGTGCGATACCGCCAATACCAAGATTAATTACAAGATACGTGAAGGTACCATGGGGAAAATCCCCTACCTGCTGATTGTTGGTGATAAAGAGGTGGAAAACAATACGGTTTCCGTAAGAAGTAGGAAGAAGGGGGTCGAGGGGGTGTTCCCCGTTGATGATTTTATTAATACGGCTGAATGTGAGATTCGGGATAAAAAATAACGGTTTTTTTATGAGGAGATAATACATTTCACAGGATTTAAGAATTAACGAGCGTATCCGTTCTTCTACGGTAAGGTTGATCGACGAAAATGGCGTGCAGATCGGTGTTATAACAAAAGAAGACGCCATTGCGAAGGCAAAGGCTGTCTCTCTCGACTTGGTGGAGGTTGCCCCCGATGCGGTTCCTCCCGTATGCAGGATTATTAATTACGGGAAGTTCAAGTACAAGCAAAAGAAGAAATTGCACCAAAGGCAGCACGTAGTTCAGTTAAAAGAATTGCGGTTAAGGCCGAAAACGGGCGATCACGATATCCAAACGAAGATACGTCAGGCGAGAAAATTTTTAGAAAATAAAGACCGTGTTATCGTCAACATGCTGTTTAAAGGCAGGGAACGGGCACACAGCGAACTCGGCGAGAACATCTTGAAGCAAATAGCCGCCGCTTTGGAGGATATTGCTAAAGTGGAGAAAGACCGCGTCTTGGATGACCGTAAGATGGGGATGATCCTGGCGCCAAAGTAGGGGAATGGGGAATCCATATTTTTATTACTCTTATAGTTTGTAAAAGGGAGGTTGTTTTATAAATGCCAAAATTAAAAACCCACAAAGGAGTTAAAAAAAGAGTCAAAATCACTGCAAGGGGTAAGGTAAAGAGGTCTAGGGCGGGAAAAGGTCACTTATTGTCAGGGAAGACAGGCAGACGCAAGGAGCGCTTAAAGAAGAAGACCGGGGTTTCCCCTGCCTTTAACAAAAAGATGAAAAGGGCGTTGAACGTAACATAAATACATCGTTGGGATTTTTTGATGAAAGAGTTGTAACATGCCAAGAGCAACAAAAGGTTGTGCAAGAAAAAGGTCAAGAAAAAGACTATTAAATAAAACAGAGGGTTATTGGGGCGGAAGAGGCAATCTATACCGCAAGGCTATGGAAACCTACATCCGCGCCATGGTTTTCTCGTTTAGGGACAGAAAGGCGCGCAAGAGAGATTTCAGGGAGTTATGGATTACCAGGATTAGCGCGGCTGTTAGAGAGCGCGGCATGTCCTACAGCCGTTTTATTCGTGGGTTGATCAAGTCGAACATTGATTTGAACAGAAAAATGTTGGCGGAAATGGCGGTAAACGACAAGCCTGCCTTTGATAAACTGGTCGAACAAGCAAAGGCGGCTATCTCGGCTGTCTAAGTAGAGAACGACACTTGTTATAAGTCTGGTTGCGGGTAATAGTTTACCCACCCCGAAAATCCCTCCCAAAAGGGGGATTTTCCCATGCCCTTCCTAGGAGGGGCTAAGGGTATGTTCATCCACCGGGTTTCGCATGAGTGGATGAACTGTTACGGTTGTGGTTATGCGACACCATGAATGCTGGGCACGTCTTTTCCTGGTTGTAGAACCGGAAATGTTACGTGCCTACATTGTTTATGCCTTTGTGGTAACATTCACCGCAGAGGGCGCAGAGAAACAAAGGGAAAAGGGGAGTTGGTGTATATCTTCCGCTTGTTTCCTCTTAAATACTCTACGATTTCAGCGTTTTCTGTGGTGGAGCGAACTGTTGAGTAATAAAGAAATATACATAGACAGGGGGGGTATAAGCAATACGCCACTACTGGTAGGACAAGCGTCCCCGCTTGTCATAACAAAATTCCTTGTTCAAGGGAATAAGGTGAAATTATTATGTCAACCGGGGACGGTTAACCCACCAAATTTAGATCTTATATAATAACGGGTTCGTATGCAAAAGAAAATAGAAGAGGCCAAAAGAGGCCTGGAAGTCGAGGTCAAGGCGATTACCTCGTTAAAAGAGGCTGAATTGCTCAAGACAAAATACCTGGGAAGAAAAGGGATCGTCAGCGACTTTATGAAGCTGCTCCCAACGCTACCCGTAGAACAGCGTGCCACTTTTGGACAGCAGCTTAATGCCTTAAAGAACGAGATTACCGACGTCCTGGAAAAGCGCATAGCGTCGCTTCCTTCAGAGGCAACTCCAAAAGGTAAGCAGGAACAGTTTGACATAACCTTGCCCGGCATACAGCCATTCATCGGGAAAAAGCACCCATTGGCCCAGACCATAGACGACATCAAAGAGGTCTTTGCCGGACTGGGTTTTGACGTCGCTTACGGCCCGGAAGTCGAATTGGAATATTATAACTTTGACGCCCTGAACATCCCGTCAGACCACCCATCCAGAACGGATTTCGACACCTTTTATATCAAGAAAGACGTGCTTTTGAGGAGCCAGACGTCTACCGTTCAGATACGCGTCATGGAAAAGCAAAAACCTCCCGTCCGTATTATAGCCCCCGGCAGGGTGTACAGGCCTGACACCGTCGACGCGCGGCACTCTTTCATGTTTCACCAGGTGGAAGGCCTCCTCGTTGACGAGGGGGTGAGCTTTGCCGATTTAAAAGGGGTGCTGAACCAATTTATTAAAACCTATTTTGGACAAAACGTTCAAATGAGGCTAAGGCCGTCGTTTTTCCCTTTTACAGAACCCAGCGCGGAGGTGGATATTTCATGCTCCCTTTGCTCCGGTAAGGGATGCAGCGTCTGCTCGTACAGCGGTTGGGTGGAGATATTGGGCGCTGGAATGGTTGACCCCAACGTATTTCATGCCGTGCATTATGACGCTGAAAAATACACGGGCTTTGCGTTTGGAATGGGGGTTGAACGTATCACCATGTTAAAACATGGTATTAACGACATCCGCCTGTTCTACGAAAACGACATGCGGTTCTTATCTCAATTTTAGCAAAGCAAGTTATCCATGAAGATTAGTTTCAACTGGTTAAAAGAATACGTTTATTTTTCCCTAACGCCGCAGGAATTGGCCGTGCGGTTGACGAACGTGGGATTGGTCGTCGCCGATATCAAACAGGTGGAAGACGATTTCTGCCTGGAGATAGAGGTAACGTCAAACCGCCCGGACTGTCTTGGCGCTATCGGCATTGCCCGCGACACCGCGGCGGCGGTGGGCGGGAGCCTGCAAATACCTGCCGTAATGCCCGTCGTGGAAAAAGGGAAAACTGTCGATAAGGCAACTCTTGCCGATATTGCAAAATGGGTCACGGTTGCCGTTGAGGATGCGATGCTTTGCCCTCGTTATACCGCGCAAATCATTCAACACGTTACGATAGGGCCGTCACCGGAGTGGATGCAGAAAAGGTTGAAGTGCATCGGCCTCAGACCGGTAAACAACGTTGTGGACGTCACCAACTACGTAATGATGGAGACGGGACAGCCGCTCCACGCCTTTGATTATGATAAAATTGCAGACAAGAAAATAGTCGTAAGAAGGGCTAAGGCTGGGGAAGAGATAGTTACCATCAACGGGGCAAGACGGGTGCTCTTCCATGACATGCTGGTTATCGCCGACGGTAAGAACCCCGTTGCCGTTGCGGGGGTAATGGGGGGCAAGGATACCGAGGTAACAGAGTCAACCAGGCGCATCCTTCTGGAATGCGCGCTGTTTGAGCCGCGGCAGGTGCGCCGCACGTCACGCACGTTAGGCGTCGCTTCCGATTCCTCGTATCGCTTCGAAAGAGGCGTCGATCCGGAAATCACCGAATATGCCTCAAGGAGGGCTGCAAACCTTATCCAAAGCTGTGCCAGCGGAGAGACCGTCAACGGCTTTATCGACGTGCGCGCAGGGAAACACGAAACAAAGAAAATCACCCTCAGGATGGAACGGCTCAACAAGATTATCGGAGTGGAGATAAAGAAAGAGGTTGTCGTTGATATTTTGAAAAGGTTGCATTTCCGCGTCCTGAATGAAACCGCCAGCCTTATTGACGTCGATGCGCCCAGTTTTCGCGGCGATGTCTATCGTGAGATCGATTTGATAGAAGAGGTAGCCAGGATATACGGCTTTAATAATATCCCCACAAAGACATCTATCAGCGTCCGCGGTAGCGTAAAGAACAAATACGAGACGGTCGAGAACGACGTTCGCCGGTTGCTGACCGGCATCGGGTGCTGCGAGGCAAAGACCTTCAGTATTGTAGATACGTCGGTGTTGCAATCCATAAATCTATGGTCAGGCGCATCGGGCATGGATATTGCTAACCCGTTACGTCAGGAGGAAAGCCGCTTGCGGACTTCCCTGCTGCCGAGCCTTATCAACGTGAAACGGTACAACGCCAATCACGGCACCGATTACGTGAAGATGTTTGAAATCGCAAAGGTTTACCTTGCCGGCGAAAAGCTTCCGCAGGAAAAGACCTGTCTGTCCTTTATCTATAATAATGATAAACGTCCGAACGAAAATCGGTCTGATGATTTTTTTCTAGACGCAAAAGGAATTATTGAAGTGACACTCAAGCATCTGGGCATTTCTTCAAAATGCAAATCGATACCCTTTAGCAAACCGGAATTATTTAAGAATGGCTACGCTGCAAGGATACTCCTGGATGACAAGATTTTGGGCTACCTGGGAGTGGGATGCAAGGGTTTGGAATTTGCTGAACCAACGTGCCTGGCCGAGTTGGATATGGACTTGCTGGTTGAGAAGGCCAATTTTACAAAAAATTATCAAGCACTCCCTCAACATCCTCCCGTATTTCGTGACCTCGCCCTCCTTGTCGATGAAGAGGTGGTGTGGGCTTCCATCGAAAAGGCCATTGCCGGCACAAATGTCCCTTTTTTAAAGAAGATACATTTCTTTGACGTTTATTGCGGCAAACAGATACCCGCAGGGAAGAAGAGTATTGCCTTCAATCTCTGCTTTCAGGCACAAGACAGGACATTGAAAAGCGAAGAGGTCGATATTGCTCAAACGACCATCGTCGATACACTCCGTAAAACCTTTATGGCAGACTTGAGAAAATGATAAGCAGATGAACGCGATTCTTCACCAAAAGATTCAAAAGCTGAAAGAAGAAGTAAACTATCTTGATGATAATAAGGCAAGATTTCTAGACACCATTAAAGCCTCCAACGACACAAAGAAGATTGTCGAAAGGTGTGTTTACCTTTGTGCGGAAATGGTGCTGGACATAGCCGATATAGCAGTCGTATCAAGGGACATGCCAAAACCTGAAACCTATAGAGATGCAATATATAAGCTAGGTGAATACAAAATCATACCTCCTGAATTTTCTCGTGATTTTGTGTACATAGCAGGATTAAGAAACTATCTGGCGCATGACTACATGAGAGATACCGTTCCAACCTTAATAGACTTCCTCGAACACAAATTGGAAGGTATAAAAAAATACATAACATTTATGGAAAAGTAACTAAAAATGGACGACGCTACAATCCACCTTCTCAGGATGATCCTTTCTCAAAATCAGTGGATATTATTTGCGTACCTTTTTGGCTCGCGCGCGCAGGACAAGGCGGGATGTTTGAGCGATTGGGACATTGCCGTCTATATAACAGACGCCGAGCTGGAGCGCAACCCGGTATGGCAGAAAATAAAGATTGAAGATGAAATATCCCTTGCCTTGAAAACCGATAACATCCAGGTCGTTATTCTCAACGGCTTAGATGCTCCCCTCTTTGCCTTTTCCATTATAAACAAAGGTATTTTGCTCACCGACAAAAACCGGGAATTGCGCATCACATTCGAGTGTAATACCCTCCGGCGATTTCATGATTGGCAATATTATCTAGACCGTCACTTAGGTAAAGTAGTCGAGGTGTCTTGAATCCTTTTATTAATAAGCGGCCTTCACGGCTTGCAACTCAAACACCATAAGACGCCACAAACAGTTTTTGCATCCCTGATCTCCCCCTTTTTTATCATCTCCAAAGCGTTGCTTAGCCGGATGCGTATCAGTCCTTTAATGGATTCATCCGCCTGGTAGTTTATTTGGGTCTTTGTCAACTGTGTGGCCTTGTAGAGGTGCATCGTCTCGCTGAGAATGCCGGGTGAAGGGTAAAGAATGATGAGTGGCTCAAGTATGCCCGCCCGATAGCCTGTTTCCTCCTCCAATTCGCGTGCCGCACAAGTGGAGAATGATTCACGGGCATCAAGCGTACCGGCAGGAATTTCATACAAGGTTTCATTAACGGCGTGACGATACTGTTGAATAAGGAGTATCTCATTCTCCGTAATAAAAGGAACAATGGCCGCCGACCCCGGATGTACAACAACCTCCCTCATGGCCTTTCTTCCGTCGTCCAGGATAATTTCATCTTTTCTGACGGTTATTTTTTTACCAGCATAGATAATCACAAAAAACTCCTTAGCGGGGCTTTAAAAATTTCATTTGTGCGGATATTGGCATGGCACAGTTAAAGCCGTGCTTGCAAATCTCGCGGGAAAAGCAACACGACAACTGCGGGGTATAAATTGTTTCCAATAATTCCGTAGTATCCGGGTACAAAAGAGCGAGTTGTATGACTACCCATTGCCCAAAAATTTCTCGAAGCGGTCCATTCCTTTTTCGATGTTCTGCATGGACGTTGCATACGATATCCTGATGTATTCGTCCGCGCCGAAGGGGGAGCCGGGGATGAATGCCACCTGCGCTTTTTCGAGGAGCAGATTTACCAGGTCAAATGAGTTCGTTACCGACTGTCCGGCTATTTTCCTTTGGTACAAGGCAGATACTTCAGGGAATGCATAAAATGCGCCCGACGGCATCAGACACGATATGCCCGCTATACTATTTAGGCGCTTAACAACGTATTTTCTTCTTTTGTCAAACTCGCAGACCATCGCGCTTACTGAATCCTGGCTGCCCTTGAGCGCCTCCAATCCCGCCATCTGGGTGACGGAGTTTGCGCCGGAGGTAGTATGGTCCTGGATGTTGGTGGCTGCCTTGATGACATCTTCCGGCCCGGCGGCATAGCCTAACCGCCAACCGGTCATTGCATATACCTTTGAAAATCCGTTTACGGTGATGACCTTTTTATAACATTCGTCACTAAATGAAGCCGGGCTAACGTGACGGGCGCCGTCATACAGGATTTTTTCATAAATCTCGTCTGAAATAACGTACAGCCCCTTCTCTACCGCAAAAGTAACGATATCCCGAAGCTCTTTCTCCGTGTAGACCATGCCCGTCGGGTTGCTGGGACTGTTCATAAAGAGCAATTTGGAGCGTGGGGTGATTACTTTGGCTAACGACTCCCTGGTAATCTTGAATTGTTCCTTCGCGGTGGTTTTTAGAAAAACCGGAGTGGCGCCGGACATAACGACCATTTCCGGGTAACTCACCCAATACGGGGCAGGAATAATCGCTTCATCCCCTGCGTCGCATAAAACGAGCACGACATTCAGGATAGACTGTTTTGCGCCCGCCGACACAATCACCTGCGATGTGCCGTATTTCAGCTTGTTGTCTTTGAGAAGTTTTTCGCAGATGGCCTCTTTTAATTCAGGGGCGCCGGAGGTCGGGGTGTATTTGTTATAGCCGTCTTTAATCGCCTTGATTGCAGCATTTTTGATATTTTCAGGTACGTCGAAGTCCGGCTCGCCTGCCCCGAAGCCTATCACATCGATACCCTTTGCCTTTAATTGTTTCGCCTTCGCCGTAATGGCGAGCGTTGCCGAAGTCTTTACTTCATGGGCAATTCTTGATAATACCATGATTATTTCTCCTATCCTGATGGTTACTTGTTATTTGTTTGTACAAAAATCTTTGCCGGATTTAATATCCCTTTGGGGTCTAATAATTGTTTAATATTCTTCATGATCTGAAGCTCTTGCGGCGGTATCTCAAGGGGGACAAAAGCGGATTTTACGTTTCCGATGCCGTGTTCCCCGGAAATAGTCCCGCCAAGTTCTACCGTGGCGTGGAGTATCTCGTCAATCATCCCTTCCGCCATTGCCCGTTGTGATTTGCCTTCTTTGTACATGACGTTGACGTGGATGTTGCCGTCCCCGACGTGTCCGAAATTGGCGACCTTTAACAACGGATACCGTTTGTTGACATCCGCTATCCGTTCCAGAATTTCCAATATTTGGCTGCGCGGTACGCAGATGTCCTCGTTGATTTTAAAGGGGGCGATATTATAGAGCGCCGGGGAAATCGCACGCCTTACCTCCCACAGCGCATTGCGTTCCTGGCTGTTTTTTGCGGTAGTAACTTCCAGCGCGTGGTTTTCCACTACGATTTTTTCTATGAGAGCGGATTCGGTTGTAACGCTAGATGCCCGTCCATCAACGTCTATAAGCAGGATGGCGTTGGTTTCTGCCGGGATTTTAAAAGCCCGGTTATATGCTCTTATGCAATCAATGCTCGATTTGTCAATGAATTCAAGCGCCCTGGGCAGAAGATTGTTTGCAACGATTTGATTGGCGGTTTTAATTGCATCAGACGGTGTTTGGAAAAAGGCCAGCAACGTTTCTACCGTTTCCGGGAGGGGAATCAGCTTTACCGTAATTTTCGTAAAAACGCCCAGGGTGCCTTCTGAGCCGACGAAGAGACGAGTAAGGTCGTAGCCGGTTACACTCTTCAGTGTCTTGCGCCCCGTATGAATAACGCTTCCGTCCGCAAGCACAACCTCAAGCGCCAGGATGTAGTCCCTCGTAACGCCATATTTCAGTCCCGTAATGCCGCCGGAACACTCGGCGACGTTGCCGCCAATGGTGGAAAACGCCGCGCTTGCCGGATCCGGCGGGTAAAAGAGCTTGTATCTGGCAACCTCGTTTTGCAACGTTTGGGTGACAACGCCCGGCTCAACGGTGGCGGTAAGGTCTTCAGGCATAATCTCCAGGATGCGGTTCATCTGGCTGAAATCAAGCACAATGCCGCCCTTCACAGGGACTGCCCCACCGGTAAGCCCGGAACCCGCTCCGCGCGGGTATACAGGCACGTTGTGTTCATGCGCAAAACTCAGAATTTTCGATACCTGTTGGGTTGTGCACGGCTGGACGACTATGTCGGGCAGGTATTGTTGCTTGGAACCGTCACACGAATAGCAGATGCGGTCCTCATGGGTAGAAAGCACATTTTTGCTTCCTACGATCAGGCACAGCACATCCGCCAGTTCAGAAGCTTTTAAAGCCGTCTTACTATCTGAAATTACCATAAATTCCCTAAAAATCTTTACCGGCGTTTAGCTAAAGGCTAAAGGCCTTTACCCCGATATTTCGTGTGATTACGCTTGAGTCAGGCCGAAGCTTTCAGCCTTCATCTTTTGTCAAAATGATGGTGGTTTACTTTATTACATTTTGAGAAATAAGTCAATTTCTTTTCAATTTGCAAAGAATACGCAAAATTGTTATAACTAAAACCCTGGGAATGATTTTGGTATATTACGTTCCACGGATTGTGTATATTTTTGACCAGGCACGGATTTATCTGTGCCTAACTCGATTGCATAGGAATTTTTATTTTTTTATGCGGGTTTGCGAGGTGGTGTTAGTATAAGTATTCTGACGATAGTGAGATAGTGTACTTATAATTTATTTGTGTATGGAATGCTAAACCTAGACCTGCCGGAGATGAACGAATGTAGCCCCGGAGGGGCGGCCTGTTTGTAGAAATGGAATTAAAACACCCCAAAAGCTCCGTAGGAGCGACCTGATGTGAACTATGAGATGCGTATTTGTTTGACAAATAAAATAAACAGGTCGCTCCTATGGAGCTAAATACCTTAATTCGCATTCAATGCTACTACAAACAGGCCACCCCTCCGGGGTTAAAGAAAAACAAACAACCTTGCAGTGACAGATTGAACTTGCAAGATTGAGTCCGCTCGAAGAGCGTTAAGTTCATGCTCAGGAATTTCAAAACGACTTTGTAGTGGCAATTCATGAATTGCCACTACACTGTTTAAAGCCGCCGAAGGCCTAATTTAATTAGTATAGGAATTTGCATTTTATTTAAGCGGGTTTGTAGAGCGAAGAGGTTCTTCGCTCTGGTTATAGAACGAAGTACCACTTCGTTCTATAAGTGTTGGTAGGTCAACCGTCCCCGGTTGACATAACGATTTTTCCTTAATTCCCTGAATTAAGGAATTTTGTTATGACAAGCGGGGACGCTTGTCATACCTCATTTGTAAAGATAAACAGCAGATAACGTTTTTAAAAGCAATTTTACAGTCAGGAGAAATGGCATGACGGCTGGGAATAAAAATCATGCTGTGGCAGACGTCCCACAGGGGGAAACAGCGGAAGAAATACGGCAATTTATCGGAATACGTTTTGGAACGGAACTCTACGGCATTCCCATCGAAAAAACGAGAGAGATTACGAAGCCCCTCCAAATAACCGGTATTCCGGGAACGCTTCCCCATATCAAGGGATTGATGAATCTTCACGGGGAAATCCTGTGCGTTGTGGACGTTAAAATACTCCTAAATATGGGAAAGACCCAAATGACGGAAAAGAGCCAGATTGTCGTGGTAAAAACAGAGGAAGGTCCGGTAGGGATTTTCTGCGATGAGGTTGCCGACATATACGACGTATTAACGAAAGACATAGAACCTCCCCTTTCCACCTTGAGCAAAGAAATGGACGTTTCTATGAAAGGGCAGACTCAGACCCTTGACGGATTGATGGGCATCCTCGATATTGAAAAACTATTAATGAAACAGGAGAAATAGTCATGACAGACATCTTATGGAGTCTTATTATACCCCTTGCGATTATCCTGGTTTGTAATATTGCACTCTTTGTCTTGATCAAGATAAAGGCCTTGCAAAGGCTAAAGCTGAAAAAAAACCTGATTATCGTTTTGCTTGTGGTAACCCTGGTGCCGCTCTTTACTAACGGCTATGTCTCTCACCGGAAGATGTCTTCGGTTCTCCTTAACAACGTATGCGAAGATCTACGTTCCATTGGAAGGACGCGCGCCCTTTTTATTGATGAAAAGCTGGAAGAGGCGAAGATCGATACCGAGACCATTGCCAAAAATTGGATTGTAATGGAGGTCTTACGGCAGATATCCCTTGAAAAAACGAACAAAACCGACCCGAATTTCAGCACACTATTCAAAAACGCACAGGGTCACTTGGGCCGGATTGCATCAACAAAAGGATACGACGACATCATGCTCATTTCCGCTGACGGGAAAATTGAGCTTACCTGCGATGAACATTTGGGAGAAGTGGGACTTGATGTTTCTTCTGAACACTGTTTTAAAGAGGGTAAGGAGAAGACTCATTTTACCAGTTTGTTTTATAACAAGTTTGCCGGCAAAAATCTTATGTATATCACAACCCCTTGCTTTGACATGCAGGGGCGGTTTGCAGGGTGTGTTATCCTGGAAGTAGGGATGAAGCGAATTTACAATGTCCTGGTTGATCGCGAAGGGCTTGGAGAAACCGGGGAAAGCTATTTGGTCGATCGGGAAAAGTTTATGCTCTCTGAATCCAGATTCATCAAAGACGCGGTGCTGAGGGTTAAAGTGGATACCTTTGGAGTGAATGAGGGGTTGGGTGGGAAGACGGGCGTTACTGTTTATCCGGACTACCGAAATACTCCTGTTTTCGGTTCCTGGCATCCGATAAAGTACACCAACTGGGTATTGATTGTGGAGAAAGACGAGGCAGAGGCGTTTGCTCTATTATGGGCAAATCAGATACATCACATTATCCTCATATCAGTAACGGTAATTATGGTGGTCTTTATCGCAATATTTTCGGCGCGAGCCACCGTAAAGCCGGTGCAAGAATTAATCACGATCTCAGAATATATCCGTGAGGGAAAGCTCGATAAAGATGTAAAAATACAATGTTATGACGAGATCGGCCTGCTGATAAACGTATTTAATAAGTCGATAAGGGATATGCGGTTATTGGCGGAACAGGCTATGGTTATTTCACGTGGTGATCTTACCGTGAATATCGAAACGAAGGGAGACCTTGCAGGCGCATTCGTTAAAATGTTGGAAAGTTTACGCACTTTGATAAAACAGACACAAGAGTCTATCACCCGCTTGTCTTCAGTTTCCATGGAAATGCTGTCCAGCACGGAAGAACAAGCCAGCGGGAGCGCAGAATTGGCAGCCTCGGTGGGTGAGATAACCGCCACGGTCGAGGAACTCTCCAGTTCCGCGAAACAGGTTGCTACCAATGCGGAATCTGTGGCAAAGATTGCTGAGGACTCAGAAGCAACGGGCCACCAGGGTAGAGAAGCCATTTCTTCATCGATCCATATTATGGAGGAGATCAAGGCGACAACAAAGGATAGCATGAAAAAGGTTGCCTCGTTTAGTGAGAAATCACAAAAGATAGGAGACGTGCTGGGCATGATTAAGGGTATTGCGTCGGAAACACACCTCCTCGCCTTGAATGCCTCGATTGAGGCGTCGTCAGCCGGGGAATTCGGCAAACGGTTTGGTGTGGTGGCGGGTGAGGTAAGAAGGCTTGCGGAACGGACAAAGACATACGCGGAAGAAATTAAAAACGTCGTTTCTGAAATCCAGGTATCCACCAATGCTGCCGTTTTATCCATCGAACAAAACGTAAGGAACGTTGATAAAGGTGTGGATGTAATTCGGGAGGTAGGGCAGGCGATTGAATCAAATTTGGGATTTATTGAGAAGACGTCGGGCGCTTCCCGTCAAATTGTTATGGCGACACAGCAGCAGAGAAGCGCTACGGAACAAGTGGCGGTAACGATGAGAGAGATAGCCGAGGTGGTAAAGCAGACGGCTGCCGGTTTGAAGCAATCCGCGGCCGCAGTTACCGAATTGAACACCCTGGCGGATGAGCTAAAAGAAACTGTTAAACACTTTAAGGCCTGAAAAGGAGAGCGATTATGCGGGATATTTACGAGAGCCTTATCATACCCCTCTCGATTATTGTTGTTTTAAATGTAGCCCTTTTTATTCTCGTCAGGGCAAGGGTTTTACAAAGGCTGGGTTTGTCAAAAAATTTGATTGCCATATTGCTTGCGGTAACCTTGATTCCCGTTATATGCATCGTAGTTGTGAACGAGAGAAAAATATCCTCTATCCTTTTTACGGAGATATGCGAGAAGCTCATATCCGTAGGCAAAACGCGCGCTCTCTTTATTGATGAAAGACTGGAAGAGATGAAGCTGGATACCGAGTCGATTGCCAAAAACTGGATTGTCATGGAGGTCTTGCGGCAGATATCTATTGAAAAGACAAGCAAAACCGATCCGAATTTTAGTACGGTAGTTAAAAACGCACAGGGACATTTAAACCGGATTGCATCAACAAAGGGATACGAAGACATCATGCTGGTTTCCGCCGAAGGGAAAATCGAACTTACCTGTGTGGAACATTCGGCTGAGGTGGGGTTTGACGTGTCTTCTGAACACTATTTTAAAGAGGGTAAGGAGAAGACCTATTTTACCGATTTGTTTTACAATAAATTTGCCAACAATAATCTTATGTATGTTGTTACCCCCTGTATTGACGGAGAGGGACGGTTTGTAGGATGCGTTATCGTGGAAGTGGGGATGAAGCGAATTCACAATGTTCTGGCTGACCGTGAAGGGTTGGAAGGAACAGGTGAAACATACATTGTAAATCGGGAGAAACTCATGGTTTCCGAGTCCAGATTCCTGAAAGACACGGTGCTGAGGGTCAAAGTCGATACGCTTGGAGTGAATGAGGGTTTGAGTGGTAAAACTGGGGTGGCTATTTATCCGGACTATCGAAACGAACCGGTGTTCGGCTCCTGGCATCCCATAAAGTATACCAACTGGGTATTGCTTGCAGAGCTTGACAAGGCGGAGGCTTTTGCTCCGGTAGGGTCAAACAGGCTCTGTCAGATAGTCCTTGTGTCGGGCGCAATCGTTATGGTTGTTATTATTGCAATTTTTTCGGCGCGCGTTACGGTAAGGCCGGTGCATGAGCTGATTGTCGTTTCTGAACACGTTGGGAAAGGAAATCTTAGCCACGATATTACGATACAAAGCCACGACGAGATTGGGAAGCTCGCCAAGGTATTTCAATATATGGTGGAAAATTTGCGCCTGCTGATAAAGCAGACACAGGAATCCATTTCCCGTATATCTTCGGTTTCAATGGAAATGTTATCCAGTTCAGAAGAACAAGCCAGCGGGAGCGCAGAGCTGGCCGCCTCCGTGGGAGAGATAACTGCAACAATCGAGGAACTCTCCAGTTCAGCAAAACAGATTGCCGTTAATGCAGAATCAGTGGCAAAGATTGCCGGAGACTCAGAGTTTACCGGCAACCAGGGTCGAGAATCCATTTCCGAATCTATCCAGATTATGGAGGATATCAAGGAAACGACGAAGGATAGCATGAAAAAGGTGGCTTCGTTTAGTGAGAAATCACAAAAGATCGGTGACGTGCTATCCATGATTAGGGAAATTGCATCAGAGACCCACCTCCTCGCCTTGAACGCCTCTATTGAAGCATCGTCCGCCGGGGAATTCGGCAAACGGTTTAGCGTGGTGGCGGCTGAGGTGAGAAGGCTTGCGGAACGGACAAAGACGTACGCGGAAGAAATCAAAAACGTAGTTTCTGAAATCCAGGCATCAACCGGTGCCGCAGTTTTATCCATCGAGCAAAGTGTCAAGAATGTGGACAAAGGGGTGGGGGTAATTCGGGGCGCCGGGCAGGCTATTGACTCAAATTTGGAATTGATTGAGAAAACGTCTGGCGCTTCCCGGCAAATTGTCATGGCGACACAGCAGCAGAGAAGCGCTACGGAACAGGTAGCGGGAACGATGAAAGAGATATCTGAGGTGGTAAAACAGTCATCGATAGGATTGAAGCAATTTACCGTAGCAATCGCTGATCTCAACAAATTGGCGGATGGGTTTAAAGAGATGGTAGGAAGGTACAAAACATAGCGCGAAAAAGCTGCAATTTACCGCAGAGGGCGCGGAGAAATACTGGAAAGCCCGGTGGGTTCAGATTCCCGCTGGCCATGGCGTGTTCACTCATGAAAACATAACGGTAGGAGCCGTCTCCTGACGGCGATTGGCAATGAACAACGGTGTGCATATACCCGGTCGCCAACAGGCGTTGGCTCCTACCGAAAACTTATACATAAAAAAGAATCTCTTACGGGGTAATACTCTATCGTGTCAAGTATCGTGGTGTTTCGAGTAGGGGAAACGTATTTTGGCTTGGAAACTTCGTTTGTAAGAGCTATCACAAAGACCATCGCATGGACTGACAATGATGAGGTTGAATACAAAGGGCAAAAGATAGGTATCGTTGATTTTTTAGAGGAAAGGACGGAAAAGCGCCGGGAGATGGATTTTATCGTGGTGATATGCAAGAACAAGGAATGTGCAATACCGGTTGATGAGGTAAAGGACATATTTCAAGCCGTAGAAAAAGATATAGTGCCTATTCCTCCATTTGCAGCAAAAGCCATGTCAAAAAATTTCTTTAGAGGTGTATTTCCAATCAGTAATACCCTGGTATTACTACTGGACGTTCGGAGGTTTTGATATAAGTTGCAAAACGTTACGGTCTAGGCTACAAGCCTAACCGGCGGGTAGTCAGATGTAGGGCAAGGCCGTTGTGCCTTGCCTTTAGACTCGTTCCCAAACCCTAGTCTGGAAGCTCACTTGTTCGAGAAACTCCGGTTTCTCGTATTATTGAATTACTCCGGGGAAACAGAAGCAAGGGCTTCTGGTTCAGGCACATTCACAAGCTGGAACTTGGGTATGAGGTGGAATAACGGATGAATTGTTACACAATACTGTATCCAAGGTGACGTTTCACCGGGCATATTTTTTAGGAAACAGAAACGTATATGGTTAACGGTTTTGACATATCAATGTTTGTCCCTAAGTTTGCGGATGAAAACAGGGACAGAATACAAAGCTTAAACCAGTCCATTCTCGCTTTTGAGAAAAATCCTTCAAGCACCGAAGTACTTAAGGTGATATTAAGAGAGGTGCATACC